>JAEEGH010000344.1_pt1 | contig 269938 bp, 233 predicted proteins | sample 9134181 | NCBI WGS metagenome assembly JAEEGH01 (sample SAMN16246544, study PRJNA631951) | gut metagenome | biome: gut microbiome; feature: rumen; material: DP-attached | host: Bos | place: Iran: Karaj | collected 2018-10 | reverse complement strand
CTTGGCACACGATACCGTCGCAGTCAGATTAAAGCGGCAATCAAGGTTAATGAAGAAATGCTGCGTTTCTATTGGGACCTCGGCAGGGACATTGTAATGCGCAATGCCGAAAACAAGTACGGCAGTGGATTTATGAAATGTCTCAGCCGCGACCTCAAAGCCGAAAATCCCGATGCAACGTGTTTTTCACCGACGAATCTCCATTATATGAAGAACTTCTATCTGTTGTATCATAGGTACACAGAAAATTCTCTGCAACTTGCTGAGAAATCTATGCCTCAAATTTCTCCACAAGTTGTGGAGAAATCTGCACACGATACAGAACGTTCTGAAAATGAGAGTGTTGAAATTTTTCAGCAAGTTGCTGAAAAATTCACGGAACAAGTTGTGGAAAAAATTAGACACGATTTGTTTTCCGTTCCGTGGGGACATCATATGATACTAATAGACAAATTTCAAAATTGTCCCGACAAAGCCTTATTCTTTGTTCGTCAGACTGTTGAAAACGGATGGAGCCGTGATGTGTTGTTGAATTTTATCAGTACTGACCTTTATGAGCGTCAAGGTAAGGCACTGACAAATTTTAAGCGCACTCTGCCCGACGAGACGAGCGACCTCGCTCAGGAACTTACCAAAGACCCTTACAATTTTGCGTTTACGGGTATAACAGGCAGATACAATGAGCGTTTGTTGAAAGATTCGTTGCTCAACAATATTACCAATTTTTTGATTGAGTTGGGGACAGGTTTCGCATACGTCGGCAAAGAATACCGTATTCAAGTTGGTGAACGTGAGAATTTTATCGATTTGTTGTTTTATAATCTCAACCTTTCGTGCTATGTGGTTATCGAGGTGAAAATAGGCAGGTTTGAGTTTTCCGACACGGGACAGTTAGGCGGTTATGTTGTGGCCTGCAATCATCTTCTTCGCCGTGAGGGGCGCGACAATCCCACAATCGGGCTTCTGATTTGCAAGGAGAAAGACCGCGTTCAGGCTCAATATGCCCTTGAATCAAGTAGTCAGCCTATTAGCATTTCGGAGTTTGACTTGGAAAAATTCTATCCCGAAAAGGTGGAAGGCACAATCCCGACGATTCAGGAAATTGAGGAAAAATTGGCGGCGATGGAGATGTAAACATTATTAGAGAAAACTTATCCAAAACTCAAATATTTTCCCTATCTTTGCACCAACAACAAAAACCGGTTTGTTATGAGTGAGATTTTTGACCATAGCGAAATGTCGGAGGAGGATGTCAAGCACTTGTATATCACCACCGCTCTCGAATCCAAATGGAATCCTAAAAAGATTACTATGGAAACTGAGATTTGGAAGGCGGTGAAAAAGCGTAACGACAACCTCGAAATCGCTTTTTCGTCCGACAACAACTTTACCGACGGCAAGGTGCGCATCAAGGGCAACATCCCAAGCCGCGACAAGGGCAAACGGTGCGACTATATCCTGTGGATCAACAAGGGTACGCCTATCGCTATCGTGGAGGCCAAGGACTGCAACCATTCTTCATCGTTTGGTTTGCAGCAGGCTATCGACTATGGCACGTTGCTCAATGTGCCTTTCGTATATACTTCAAATGGCAAAAGTTTTTTTGAACACGATTTCATTACAGGCTTAGAAAAAGAGATTGCGCTTGCGGATTTCCCTTCGGCAGAGCAACTTATGGCGCGTTGGAGAGGCACTTTGCCGGCTGTGGAAGAAAAACTTATGAACACTCCGTTTTATTCAGGTGCTGATTTTTATCCGCCGCGTTATTATCAGCGCAATGCCGTAAACCGCACTCTCGAAGCCATTGCCAAGAATCAAAAACGCATCCTCATTGCAATGGCTACCGGCACGGGCAAAACTTACACCGCTTTTCAGATTGTATGGCGACTTTTGGAGGCTGGCGTGGTGAAAAAGGTGCTTTACCTTGCCGATAGAAACAATCTTGTAGATCAGTCGATTAGCGGAGATTTTCAACCGTTGAAAAATGTGATTCACAAAATCAATTTCCAAAAAATCGACAAATCCACTATTTCGGCTTTCAAGGTTTATTTTGCTCTTTATCAACAACTTGACGGCGCAAAACGCCATTCTGACGATGACGTCGAAACCGATGAAGAAATCGACAACGAAATTGCAAGATACAGGGAATATTTCGACCCTGATTTTTTTGACCTTGTGATTGTGGACGAATGTCATCGCGGCTCGGCTAAGGCTGATTCGCGTTGGAGAAAAATACTTGATTATTTCAGCAGTGCTTTTCAGATAGGTATGACCGCAACCCCGCGCGAAACCCGCTATGTGTCTAACATTGATTATTTTGGCGAGCCGGTGTTCCGTTACAGCCTCAAACAAGGCATCGAGGACGGTTTTCTTGCGCCGTTTAAGGTAATCAACGTGCATACCAACATCGACGACGAGTGGCGACCCAAAAAGGGACAGCGCGACATCAACGGCGACGAAATCGAAGACCGTATCTACAACCTCGCCGACTACGACTACAACATCGTTATCCAAGACCGCATCAACGAGGTGGCTTCCGAAATTACAAAATACCTCAAAGAAACCGACCCGATGTCTAAGACCATCGTCTTTTGCCCCACCGAAGATGCCGCCGAAAGAATGAGAATTGCCATCAACAACCTCAATCCTAATATGGTGCAGCGCGACAAACTCGGCAACATAAAAGAGCAGTATGTGGTGCGAATCACGGGCAGCGACAATTACGGAAAATCAAAACTCGATTATTTTATCTCCGTAAGCGCAAAATATCCCGTTATTGCCACAACATCAAAACTACTCTCCACAGGCAGCGACTGCAAGATGGTGAAACTCATTGTTTTAGACGAGTTGATAAACTCAATGACAGAGTTTAAGCAGATAATTGGACGCGGTACACGACTGAGATACAACGAAGGCAAAACGCATTTTACAATAATGGATTTCCGCCGTGTAAGCCGACTTTTTGCCGACCCCGAATGGGATGGCGAGATTGTGCAGGACGAGGGTTTTGGTGAGGACGACGACGATGACGACACCCAAACCGACTCCGGCGAAATCAACATCACCGGCGACGGCAGCACCGATGAACCCGCCGGCACCGACAATAGGCGCATTGTGCAGATTGTGGGCGAAGGCAGCGTAAGGGTAAACGTGCTTCAACGCCTTGTTTCTATCTATGATACCGACGGCAAACTCCTTCGTCAAGAATCTATCGAAGACTACACCAAGGAGAGCATTCTCGGCACGTATCAAACCCTCGAAAACTTTATCCGCAAGTGGAACGCCGAACAGAAAAAAGAGGTTATCCGCGATATGCTCAAAGAAAAGGGCATCGACATCGACCTCGTGAAAAAAGGTCAGAATATGGACGACGTGGACGATTTTGATTTTATATGCCACATCGCATTCAACCAAAAGCCGCTCACCCGCCGCGAAAGAGCCAACAACGTAAAAAAACGCGACGTCTTTGGCAAATATTCTGCCGCTGCACGCGAGATAATCGACGCTTTGTTAGACAAATACGCCGAACTCGGTATCTACGACATCGAATCAACCGAAATTTTGAAACAAACACCTTTCACCAAATACGGAAAACCAAGCCGCATTGCTTCGTTTTTTGGTGGCAACATCCAATACCGCGAGGCTCTGCAACTAATTACAAAAGAACTATATAAAGCAGCATAACAAAAATGAGCAACTTGACAAGTTTTGTAAAACGTATCCGCGACATTATGCGCAACGACGCCGGCATCAACGGCGACGCTCAACGCATTGAACAAATTGCGTGGATGCTTTTCTTGAAAGTTTACGACGCAAAAGAATTCGATTGGGAATTCGACGACCCAAAATACAAATCCATAATCCCCGAAAAACTGCGTTGGCGCAATTGGGGCAATAATATTGACCTCACAGGCAACGAATTGCTCAATTTTGTCAACAACGTGCTGTTTGTTGTCCTCAAAGGCAAAAACGCCACTATCACCGACGGCGAGGGCAACATCATAGAAACCATCGAGGGCATAACGGTAACACCCGACACCCCGATTAGGCAAAAAATTGTGCAAGCCACATTTGAGGACGCCAACAACTATATGAAAGACGGCGTGCTTATGCGTCAGATTGTTAATATCATCAACGAACTCAATTTTGACACTTACGAAGAAACACACGCTTTTGGCGAAATCTACGAAACCATTCTCAAAGAACTGCAAAGCGCGGGCAGCGCGGGCGAATTTTACACGCCACGTGCCGTTACCGACTTTATGGCAAAGATGATAAAGCCGCAGATTGGCGAATCAATGGCAGATTTTGCCTGCGGTACGGGCGGATTCCTCACAAGTTGGATTAAACAGCTCGAAGCCGTAAAGAAGTCAAAAGAAAGCCTCTCTGCCAAAGAAATTGACCAAATTTACACCTCGGTTCACGCCGTTGAAAAAAAGCAGTTTCCATATATGCTGTGCGTCACCAATATGCTTTTGCACGACTTAGACAGCCCCGACATCAGGCACGGCAATTCGCTCAACAGCAAAAAACTCCTTGACTACACGCAAAACGACGCTTTTGATGTTATATTGATGAATCCTCCATACGGAGGCAGCGAAAAAGACGACGTAAAAGACTTTTTCCCGCCCGACTTTAAATCGAGCGAAACGGCAGACCTGTTTCTTGCTCTGATACTCCACCGCCTCAAAAAAAACGGACGCGCGGCGGTAATCATCCCCGACGGTTTTCTTTTTGGCAACGACAACACAAAAAACAACATCAAAAAATCGCTCCTCACCGAGTTTGACCTCCACACCGTGGTACGTATGCCGCAGAGCGTTTTTGCACCATACACAAGCATTACCACCAATATTTTGTTTTTCAACAACACCGAGCCGGAAGGCAAAACGTGGTTTTACCGTGTGGACATTCCAAACGACCGCAAGCATTTTAGCAAGACAAAGCCGATGGAGTTGAAACATTTTGACGACTGTATCCAATGGTGGAACCACCGCACCGAAATCACCGACGCCGACGGCAACCCAAAGGCAAAATGCTATTCTACACAGGAACTCATCGACGGCGGCTACAACCTCGACCTCTGCGGCTATCCGCACGAAGAAGAAGTGATACTCAGCCTTCAAGAAACTATCGCCAACTACGAAGAAAAACGCTCTGCGCTCAATGCCGACATCGACAACCTTTTGGCTCAGATTACAGCATTGCACCAACAGGCTCAAAACGGAGAACTATTATGAACAAGAACAACGGTATAGCCACCACAACATACAACGCCCTCGTAGAAAGCGTTGGCAAATTGCTCGAATATGCGCGTAAAAGTGTTGCTACGGCGGTAAACAATACGCTTGTGCAAACATATTGGCAAATTGGCAGATACATTGTGGAATACGAACAAAACGGAAAAGAACGTGCCGAATACGGTTCGGGATTGATGTCCCGCCTTTCAAAAGACCTGACGCAGCGTTATGGCAAAGGTTTTTCGGAAAGAAACATCGAGCAGATGCGAAAATTCTACATCTCTTATCCTGTATGTTCAGAAGTGCCGGGCAAATCAATTTCGCAGACACTGTCTGCGGAATTCAGCCTCAGTTGGTCGCACTACCTTTTCCTGATGGGTATCGACAACAAAGACGAACGCAAGTTTTATGAAATTGAATCAAAAAATTCAAATTGGAGTCTGCGCGAGTTGAAACGGCAGTTTGATTCATCGCTCTACGAAAGGCTTTCTCTTAGCCGCGACAAAGAAAAAGTAAAAACACTTTCAGAAAGCGGTATCACTGTACAAACGCCCGAAGATATTGTAAAAGATCCATACGTGCTTGAATTTTTGGGATTGGACGAGAAAAACGTGTATTCAGAATCCGACCTCGAAACTCAAATTATCAGCCGCCTTGAAACTTTCCTTTTGGAACTTGGTAAGGGCTATACATTTGTGGGGCGACAAGTGCGCATTACACTCTCGGAAAAGCATTTTTATATAGATTTGGTGTTTTACAACCGTCTTTTGCAGTGCTTTGTTTTGATAGACTTGAAAATCGGTGAAATCACTCACCAAGACCTCGGACAAATGCAGATGTACGTTAACTTTTACGACCGTTTTGTAAAACTTGCACACGAAAATAAAACAATAGGCATTGTTTTGTGCAAAAAGAAAGATGACGCCCTTGTGGAGATTACTCTGCCCGAAGACAACACACAGATTTTTGCAAGCAAGTATCAGACCGTGCTGCCTGACAAAAAAACTTTACAACAACTTATTAACGAAACACTATGAAAACAATGACCGCAAAAGACCTCAAAAACGCCCTTCTGCAAGAGGCTGTGCAAGGCCGTCTTGTGCCTCAGTGCGCCGCCGACGGCAACGCCCGCACACTCTTAGACGCCATCCGCGCCGAAAAACAGAAGTCCGCAAAATCCAAATCCTCAAAACCCCTTCCGCCCATCGCCGACGACGAAATCCCATTCGACATTCCCGAGAGTTGGGTGTGGGTAAGATTGGGGGAAGTGTGCGATTATTTACATCGTGGTAAATCTCCAAAATACGGAGACGATAAAATTTTGCCGATAATGGCTCAAAAATGCAACCAATGGGACAAAATATATACTGAAAAATGTTTGTTCGCTGACAAACAGACAATTGAACGATATTCGGAAGAACAATATCTTCAAATCGGTGATACAATCATTAATTCGACAGGTGGCGGAACTGTTGGTAGAACAGGATATATTGAAGAATATGTTTTTTCTGTTTATCCTAAATTTGTTGCGGATTCTCATATTACAGTAGTGCGAGGAAACAAACAAATTGAGGGTAAGTATTTGTATTATTATTTGATTTCACCGTTCATTCAAATAGGTCTTGAAGAACGCTGTTCGGGTAGTACAAATCAAATAGAATTGGGAACAGAAACAATTAGAAATTATATGTTGCCACTTCCCCCACTCGCGGAGCAACGCCGCATAGTTTCTGCCATTGAAAAACTATTGCCATTGATAGACGAATACGGCAAAAAGGAATTGGTAATCAACGCCTTAAACAGTACGATAGGTCAAACTGCCAAAAAAGCCATCTTGCAAGAAGCCGTTCAAGGCCGTCTTGTGCCGCAGTGCGCCGCCGACGGCAACGCAGATGCATTATTAGATGCTTTAACGGAAGCCAAGAAGGATTTGGTAGAAAAGAAACTTGTTTATAAAAAGGCGACTACAAAACCTTATTATGAACAAGATGAGTATCCATTTAATATTCCATCTTCGTGGAAGTGGGTTCAACTTTCAGATGTATCTGTGATTCAAGAAGGTGCAGGCATAAGGAAATGGCAGTATAGAAATTGTGGCACACAGTTATTGTGTGTAACAAACATTTTGAACGGAAAAGTTGATTTGCAATTAAAACAACTATTTGTTGACACGGCAGAATATAAGGAAAAATATTTACATTTAACCGTTAATAAAGGTGATATTGTTTGTTCTTGTTCAGGTGGTAGTTGGGGCAAGGTTGCAATCTACAATCTCGACGATACCATAATGATGAATACAAGTACATTGAGATTGAGATTTTTTAAAGATTTGGCTGACAATCTATTCTTATACTATATTGTTCAATCAGATTTCTTTAAAAATCAATTATTAGGACAATTGTCAGGAATGCAACCTAATTTTGGATATGCTCATTATTCAAGAATTTGCATTCCTCTTCCCCCGCTTGCGGAGCAACGTCGCATAGTATCGGCGATAGAAAAACTCTTGCCGATGTGCGAAAGGTTAGGCAAGGAATAAGATTAATAAAAAATCTCTACAAAACATAACAGAAAGTGTTACATTTTGTAGAGATTTTCAAAGACAGGGTTGTTACCAAAAATGTAACGCGACTTGTTCCAACAATGAACGAGGGAACTGTAAATATCAAAGAATTAGGTAATTACACCAAAAATCCGCTTATAGTTAAGGTTTTCCGAGAGTTTGATTGGGTGGAAGATTTGGGCTCAGGCACTCGAAACATTTTGAAATATGCTCCTATCTATTATAAAGATTATCAAATTATAATAGAAAACGGACAGCATTTCTCATTTTCAATAACATACGCAGACCCTGACACTAACCCTGACACTAACCCTGACACTGTTACTGACACTGTTACTGACACTGTTACTGACACTGTTACCAACCCTGTTACTAACCCTGATACCAACCCTGTTACTTTGTCTGACAAACAAAGATGTGTTTTGGCATTGTGTGTTGAACCGAAAAATGCTCGCGAAATATTGGAGCAATTGGACATAACATATCAAACCAAAAATTTAAAATCATATATCAAAGATTTGGTTTCGTATGGTTATTTGCAGATGACAGTACCTGAGACGCCAAAAAATCCGACACAAAAATATTTTACTACTGAGAAAGGAAAATCTCAAATCAAATAAAAAATCTCTACAAAACATAACAAAAAGTGTTGCGTTTTGTAGAGTTTTTCAATTATGCATTATGCATTGTGCATTATGCATTAAAAATACCCATTTATTTTGCGGTCTTCCATTGCCGTTTCGCTGCGTTTGTCGTCAGCACGTCCGCCGCGCTCTGTTACGCGGGTTGCGGCTGTTTCGGCAATGATGTCCTCAACAGAATGAGCGGTGGAAAGCGTTAAGCCTGTGCAAGTTATGTCGCCAATGGTGCGGCAGCGGACTTGCTTTTCTACCACCTCTTCTTCGGGACGGCGTTTGATGCACGGTTCGGCGGCAAGCCACTGTCCATCACGGAAAAAGCATTTGCGGGTGTGGGTGTAATAGAGGCTCGGCAGCGGAATGTTTTCGCGGTAAATATACTGCCAAACATCCATTTCGGTCCAATTTGAGATGGGGAACACGCGGAAATGTTCGCCCATATTTTTCTTGCCGTTGAGGATGTTCCAAAGTTCGGGACGTTGATTTTTGGGGTTCCACTGTCCAAATTCGTCGCGGTGCGAAAAAATACGTTCCTTGGCGCGGGCTTTCTCCTCGTCGCGGCGTGCTCCGCCTATGCAGGCGTCAAATTTGTATTCCTCAATAGTATCGAGCAAAGTGGTGGTTTGCAGGGCGTTGCGCGATGCGTTGTAACCTGTTTCTTCCTTTACGCGACCGGTGTCGATGCTCTTTTGAACCGAGCCTACAATGAGTTCGGCATTGAGACGTTTTACAAGTTCGTCGCGATAGTCGAGAGTCTCTTGAAAATTGTGTCCCGTGTCGATATGCACCAACGGAAACGGCAATTTGGCAGGATAGAACGCCTTGTAAGCCAAGTATGTTACCACAATGGAATCCTTTCCGCCCGAAAACAAAATTGCCGGACGTTGAAACTGCGCAGCCACTTCGCGCAGGATATAAATTGATTCCGCTTCTAATTCGTTGAGATGTGTCATTTTTCAAAACTTTTTATGGGGCAAAATTCGGGATTAGTTTGTTTTTGGAGAAATAATTGGCGGTGGAATAATGCAGCAAATAAAATGGAGTTTTGCAGTTTTTGTTGAAATTATTCAAACAAATTCTGTATCTCGTGATAGGTGAAAACCTTCTCCAAAGCGTCGTTGATGTCCATCGGAAGTGCCATTGCTACAATGCCTTGTGATTGGATTGTGGACATTGCGCCCGTGCCGATTTTGGATGCCACAATGTATTGACAATCTTTGAATTGTGTCACGTTTTTCTGCATTGCCGCTACGGAATGTTGACCATCTTGACAAACGGGGTTGACGGTGCGTTTTTCCACAAAAATCCATTCATCTACCAAATATTGATAAATGTAGAAATCGCACGCTCTACCAAAGTGAGTATCAACGGTATAGCCGTCGGTAGATGCCACTGCAACCCTGAAAATAGTCTTGTTATGCGTGGGAGAATGTGTCATTTGCGGCAAAAACTTGGTTGTAAACTTCTTTTGAAAATTCTGACTTTCCGGGTACGCCCACAGCGTCGGCGCGGCAACGGTTGCAATGACGGAAAACTCCAATGAATTTTTCGGCATCTTTGCGTGCTTGTTCTATCTGAAAACAGTACGGTGCTTTTTCGTCTTTGAGTTCAAAAGTTGGAATTAGCGGAATAATGTTGTAAATCGTTGCTCCAAGTTTTGAAACGGTTTCTGCGATTTTGCCAATGTGATTGCCATTGATACGCGGCACAAGAACGGTGTTTACCTTTACTGTAATTCCGCTTGCTGCCACTTTGCGTATACCTTCCAACTGATTGGCAATCAAGATTTTTGCACCTTCGAGAGCGTCGTATTTTTTGCCGTGGTAGATTACAAATTTATTGAGTTGTGCCTCAATTTCGGGGTCAACGGCGTTGACTGTTACGGTGAGCGAATCTATCTTTGCGTCAATCACTTCGTCGGCTTTTTCGTTGAGGAGCAATCCATTGGTACTCATACATTTAAGCAACTGCGGAAACTCTTTCCCCACAAGGCGGAATGTCTCTAATGCTGCATTTGTAGCAAGAGTGTCGCCCGGACCTGCAATGCCCGCTACACGTATTTGAGGGCAGAGTTTCAATGCTTTTTTGAGTACGTCGATGCTCTGTTCGGGAGTGATGACCTTAGCCGTAACGCCCGGACGGTTTTCGGTGTCGTTTAATACCCTGTGGCAGAATCGGCAACCGATATTGCACGCAGGACTTACCGGCAGGTGAATGCGTCCGAGGTTGTTGGCATTTGGTCCAAAGCAAGGATGATTATTTGAAAGTTCTTTATTCATTTTCTTCTGTTTTGTTTAATTTATTTACCGGTGCAAAATTGCGGCAGAAGTAAATTATTTCCAAACAGAATAAAAAATATGGTAATTATATCTAACCCGAATGGGTTTTGTAGATATAATTACCAGAAGATGTGGATAAAACTCGTTTTAAAAGAATAAACATATTTGCTACCTTGCTCCGCGCGAAATCTTGTCCAAGGCGGTTACAAGTGCGTCTATTTCGTCGCGGGTGTTGTAAACTGCAAAGGTGGGACGAACACTCATTTCATAGCCCAACGCCCTGAGAGCGGGTTGTGCGCAGTGGTGTCCGGCACGAACGGCTATTCCCTCCTTGTCGAGCATCTGTCCCACTTCGGGAGCGGGAATGCCGGCGACATCGAGAGAAACCACGCTTACACGGTTTTTGGGATTTCCAATGAGCGTAATGCCCGGAATCCTTGCTATTTGCGTGCGGGCGTATTCGGTGAGGTCGTGCTCGTGATGTTCGATGTTGTGTATGCCCACGCTTTTTACAAAGTCTAAGGCATAGCCCAAACCCACAGCGTCGGCAATGTTTGGCGTGCCTGCTTCAAAACGCGCCGGAGGAACGTTAAACTCGGTTTTTTCGATGGTAACATCCTTAATCATATTGCCTCCGCCTTGCCACGGTGGAAGTTTTTCGAGCCACTCTTTTTTGCCGTATACCGCGCCTATGCCCGATGGTCCGTAAATCTTGTGTCCCGAAAAAACAAAGAAATCAGCGTCTAATTCCTGCACGTCTATCTTGGTGTGAGCCACCGACTGCGCACCGTCTAACAGCACGGGAATGTTGTGCGAGTGGGCAAGGTCGATTATAGACTTTACATCGTTGATAGTGCCGAAAGTATTGTTGACGTGACCAACGGATATAAACTTGGTTTTGGGAGAGATAAGGCGTTCAAACTCAGTGAGATTGAGGTCGCCATTCTTGTCGATAGGAATTGCACGTAGTTCGGCATTGTGCTTAAAACACTCTTGCTGCCAAGGCACAATGTTGGCGTGGTGGTCGAGGGTAGAAACGATCACGTTGTCGCCCGGAAGGAGGTATTTCTCCGAAAAAGTTTTGGCAATGAGATTGATACCTTCGGTTGTACCGCGCACAAACACAATGTTTTCTGCGTTGGGGGCGTTGATAAAGTCGGCTACCTTTTGGCGAGCCTCCTCGTATTTATCGGTGCTACGGGCGGCAAGGGTGTGCGCTCCACGGTGGATATTAGAGTAGTCGGTTTTGTAAAACTCGCTCAATCCGTCGATTACGCGCAGAGGCTTTTGCGTGGTGGCACCGTTGTCGAACCAAATGAGGTCGTGCCCGTTTACCTTTTGATTAAGAATCGGGAATTGCTTGCGGATTTCCTCAGAGTTGAGAGTATCCACCTCGTCGTAATGGAGGTTTTTAACCAACTGAGTTTCAGGAATTCCGATACCAAACCCGTCGTCTTTCAAAAGGCATTTTCTGCGTTCGGGCGGCTTTGTAGCCGACGGCTTAGAGGCTCGGTCTTCGGGGAAATATTTTGAAATCACCCCGTCGAACAAAGCCCTGTCGTCGGCCGAAAGTCCTCCGAATTGAAAAGCATTCAAGTCAATACCGTTCATTATTTTTCAATTTGGTTTCTGTGTTGATAATCGTGGTAGTATCCCACCTCAACGTTTTCCAAAACTGCGATAGCGTCGTCGGTGAGGCTTGCGAGCGAGAAGTATTTTGTGAGCAGGTAACTTGCCACGCCGTATTGGTCTAAGCCCATCAAACGAGCCGAAAGCGAAGGAGCAATTTCGCCCGGAATGCCCGACTGATGAAGACCCACAACGCCTTGTTCTTTTTCGCCGGTGCGCACAAGGATAATTTCGGTGGTGCCTACGCCGCGGTTGGTGAGGTACTGACCTTTGATTTCCACCTTGTCGGAGGGGATAATCGGAACGCCACGCCAAGTGATAACCTTAGTGCCAAAGAGGTCGATAGCCACAGGGGGAACGCCTCTCCAAGTGCACTCACGCTCAAATGCTGCAATGGCGCGGGGGTTGGCGATAAAGAATGCGGGCTCTTTCCAAACGAGCGCGAGCAGTTCGTCGAGGTCGTCGGGAGTGGGTGCGCCGTAACGTGTGCTGATTTTGTAGCCGGGAGCCGCCTGAGCAAGAAGTCCGAACTTCTTGTTGTTGATGAGTTCCCATTCCTGACGCTCCTTGATGCTTTCGATCGAAAGGCGGAGTTGCTCTTCTAATTGGTTGTAAGGCAGATTGTAGAGGTCGCTTACACGTGTGTGAACGCGAACCACGGTCTGCAAAGTGTTGAGCGAATATTCGGTTGGGTTCTCCTCGTAGTCGATGTAGGTTTCGGGAATAATGTTGTCCTCTTCGTGACCGCTAACGAGGTCGATATGTTTTTCGCCGTGGTCGTTGACGGTGGCTTTTAGGCGGAGATGGTCGTCAACGGCATTGTTAAACTGTTCGCGGAAATTTGGTTTCTCTTTGATGAGTTTTTCCAAAACGGGAGTTTCCAATTGAAGGAAAACCGAGTCGGTAACAGCCCTAACCGAAACTGTTGAATCAGCAGCACTTAGAAGGTCGGCTTCGCCAAAATACTCACCCGAACCGAGGAGTGCGATGCGGAGTTCCTCGCCGTGAGTACCAGTGGAAATAACTTCTGCCTGACCTTTTGCCACGATAAAAAATTTCTGCTTGTCTTTGCCCTGATTTATAAGGTTTTTGCCACGCTTAACATCAACGGGAACAAAGTTGCGGGCAAGGTCGGAAACAATTTCGGCGTCGATGTTGGCGAATAGCGGAATTGCACGGAGGTTTTTGGCCGTGAAACTTGGAACGCCGTCGAAGTATTGAATTTCAATACGTTCTGCCTTTTTAAGTTCTACTTTTGTGCGGTTAACGCGGTATGTGCCGCTCTGCACCTGCACCCACGGAAGGAGTTTTAAAAGTATCCTCGGGGTAATCGACCCCATCTGCGGCGGGGTTTTGGTTGTGTCTGCAAGTTTTCTTGCGGTAGCAGTGGTGATACTGCGCTGAATGTTGCTGTCTGCCATTTTTTTATAAGATTTAATTAGTGATATAATTCTGTTTTTTCTATTACTTTTCCGTCGGCAATTTTGAATGCGTTAAACACAGGTTTTTCGCCTGCCAACGAGAGTATAAAGTAGAGTATGTTTGGGTCGAAAGCAAGGCGGATGTCCTCTTCCGAGGGTCGCGACGGTGTGGCGGGATGACTGTGCCAATTGCCCACAACCACAAGACCTTTGCTGCGGGCGTATTTGATTGCCGCAAACTGCTCTTTGGGGTCGAAACTGAAATGTTCGGGCGAATGGTCGATGTTGGTCATCGGGTAGTTTTCGGTAACAGTTTCTTTATCAGTACCTAAAAGATAACCGCACGATTCGTTGGGAACATCGCCCTGTGCCTGAGCCAATACCGAATTATATGCCTCGGGGGTAATTGTTATCATTTTTTTATAGTTACTTTGTGAATATTGCCGTCCACGTGTTCAACGCTCAAAACATTGTAGCCCTGCTCTTTGGCAGATTTTGGCACATTGTTGAGCGGTTCGCCTTCGGTAAGGAGCACTTCAAGAATGTCGCCCTCGGCTATCTGCGCAAGTTTCAGTTTGGTTTTTACAAACGTCATCGGGCAGTGTTCTTTGGTTATATCTAATGTGTGTGTTGCCATTTTTTTAATTACGAATTATGAATTACGAATTATGAATTGATAATTATGAATTATGCATTATGAATTATGCATTAAATAAACATCGTTCTTCCGCCTTCGGAGATTTCGAGGAAAGAAGCCACGCCGAGAGTGTCCTTAACCTCGTGAATAAAGTCCGACTGTTTGAGCCCGAGCACGTGCATAGCCATTTCGCAGGCGTAGAGGTTGACACCGAGCGCAGTAGCCGCCTCCACAAGTTCTTCAAGGGTTGCCACATTGTTTTTGCGCATAAGCGAACGGAAAATTCTCGGACCTATTCCCCAAAAGTTGAAACGGCTTGTGGGAGTGGCTTTTAAACCGCCCATCATAAAACCGAAAATTTTGGTGAGGAAACTTCCGCCTACGAAACTTCTGCCACGTTTTTGCTTAATGGCATCCAATCCCCAAAAGGTGAAAAATATGTTTACCTCGTATCCCACGGCAGCCGCTCCTGTGGCAAGTGTGAATACAGCGGTAAGTTTGTCGAATTCGCCCGAAAATGCTATGAGCGAAAGTTTTTTCTTTGGTGTATCTTCCATTGTATTAATGATTTGTGAGGTCGCAAGCCGCTTGTTCGTAGTCGATAAGTTCGGTGATAGTGGGTTTTTTGCCGCAAATAGGGCAATTGTCGCGACGATGGACGTTGATTTTTCTAAAATCCATAGTTTTAGCGTTGAAAGTCAGCAGTTTGTCGGTGAGCAGTTCGCCCGCGCCAGTAAAGTATTTAAGCACTTCGGCGGCTTGAATTGTGCCCAACATTCCGGCAATTGCACCAAGCACTCCGGCTTGCGAACACGTTGGTACTAAGTCTTTTGGCGGCGGAGCATTGAAGATGCAGCGGTAGCAGGCGCATCCCGGCTTGTGGGTAAAAGTCTGCCCGTCGAACCTGAGGATTCCGCCGTGGCTGAATGGTTTTCCTGCCATTACACAGGCGTCGTTGATAAGAAATTTTACAGGAAAATTATCTGTGCCGTCTACCACAAAGTCATAATCTTTTATAATATCAAGTGCGTTTTCGGCACGTAAGAAATCCTTATAAATAACCACCTTTACGTGAGGATTAATTTTTTCGGCTTTCTCCTTTGCCGATTCGGCTTTGTAGCGGTTGATGTCGGCAGTGGTGTGTATTACCTGACGCTGCAAGTTGCTGATATCCACCACGTCGCCGTCGATAATGCCTATTGTGCCTATGCCAGCCGCAGCAAGGTAGAGAATCACCGGCGAACCCAATCCGCCCGCGCCTACAACCAAAACTTTGGCGTTTTTGATTTTTTCCTGACCTTCCACGCCCACATCTTTGAGCAGAATATGGCGCGAATAGCGGTTTAACTCTTCTTCGGTAAAATCGAACATAATTATCTTCCTCCTCCCATAAAATAAAGAAAATCAATTATATCGCCGTCGTAAATTTGGGTTGAGCCAAATTTTTCGCGTTCAATAAAGTTGTCGTTGATTTGCACGCTAACCATTTCGGGATTAGCCACTTGGTTGAGCGTAATAAGTTGGTCTAATGTCAGGGGAAGTGTTACCTCCTGATTGTTGCCGTTAACTGTAATTTGTGCCATATTTGTTATACTGTTTTAGGATCTTTTGCATATAATGTTGTAGATAAATATCTGTCGCCAGTGTCGGGCAGAATCACTACAATGTTTTTACCTTTGTTTTCGGGGCGTTTGGCTATTTCAACAGCGGCGTAAAGTGCTGCTCCTGAACTGATTCCAACCAAAATACCCTCTTGCTGAGCCATATTTCTTGCCCATTGGAATGCGTCTTTGTCTTTTACCCTGAATATCTCGTCGTACACCTTGGTATTGAGGATTTTAGGGATAAATCCCGCGCCAATTCCTTGCAGGCGGTGAGGACCGGGTTTTTGCCCCGAAAGCACTGCGCTTGAATACGGTTCTACTGCCACCACTTTGATTTCGGGGTTATATTTTTTTAACTCCTCGCCAGTGCCGGTGATAGTGCCGCCTGTGCCCACGCCTGCCACCAAAATGTCAACCTTGCCGTCGGTATCGTCGATAATTTCCTTGGCAGTGGTGCGGCGGTGCGCTTCGGGGTTGGCAGGATTTTCAAACTGCTGAGGGATAAAGGCTTTGCCGTATTGTTGAGCCAATTCGTTAGCCTTGCGTATCGATCCGGGCATACCCTCGTAGGCGGGAGTTAGCACAAGTTCGGCTCCGAGCCCGCGGAGAATGTTTCTTCGCTCCACGGTCATTGAGTCGGGCATAGTAAGAATAAGTTTGTAACCTCTTACAGCACAAACCATTGCAAGACCAATTCCCGTGTTGCCGCTTGTGGGTTCAATAATAACGGTGTTTTTATCAACGAGTCCCCGTTTTTCCGCCTCTTGAATCAGAGATAGCGCCACGCGGTCTTTTACGCTACGTGCGGGGTTAAAACTTTCGAGTTTGGCAAGCACCGAACCTTTAAGTTTTTCTGCCTTGGCAATTCTGTTGAGCCTGAGCAGCGGTGTGCCTCCTATTAGTTCTGTTGCGTTTTCTACTGTTTTTCTATTCATTTCTTTTTCTTTTTAATTTTTTTCACAAGGCAAAGATATTGGTAACAAAATGTTCTTCCAAGTATTTATTAATATTCAGAAGATTTTTCTAAATATTAAATATTAATAGAAAATATCATTAGCAATCTAACCATCTATTCTACATCACCAATTAAAAATTCCCTTGTGCGCCGCAAAAGTAGCAATGCACAAGGGAATAGAATTATGATAAAAATGTAATTTTACATTTATTTAAATGCAAAAAAGCAGTTTTTAGTCGGTTAGAGGGTGATGTACTCCTTTGGTTTAAAGTTGTCTTCCATACACCAAACGTGCGCCTTGCCGTGCTGCATACGGAACACTTTGAGGAAGGAGAAAAACGCCTCGTCGCCCTGCTGTTCGCGCCACGGTTTGAGGAACTTACGCGAAGGATGGTTAACAATCTCCTCTTTGAGAGCCATATCCTCCACGAGGTCGAAACGACCCTCCACTCTCACCTGATACTTGCCGCAAGCAAAGCAAACCTCGGTACGCGGGTCGGCCACAAGTTGACGGTAAAAATCCTTGGTAACGCCGGTATGGAACACGATACCATTTTCATCCGCCTTAAACATCAGAATCCCCCTCACCCTCGGCTGTCCGTTATCGTTGGTAGCCACATACATAACAGGGTGAGAATTAATCAGTTCAAAAATTTCTTTTTTGGTCATAATTGGAATGTGTTAGTATTGTTTGTTTTTGGCAAAGATAAGGAAAATGGTGGATTTAGAGGGTGGGATGGGAAAAGATTTTTAGATTATCCTCAATTGTTTGAATATAAGCCTGTTTCATAGAGTCGGGTAGAAAACTATTTTGGATAAAGGCGGTCCATTTGGGTGCTATTTTGACAAATTTATTGAATATGTTGTCGATAGTTTTGGAATCTAATCCGGTGTTAGTCATTGCGTTAACAAAATTTTGACGCTTGATGTTGCTCTTTTTGCCGTCGAGTGTGAGGGCAAGTTCTTCATTGTCGTTGATTACAAGATGAACGTTGAGGAGGTCGTACGCTGCCGAAAGGTTATAAATGTTTGGTTCAAAACTAATTAGCGAAAAATTCTTTAAGTGCATATCAGAGTTGCCTGTTATCCAAGAGAAAACCACTATCTCCCAAAATTTGGTAACATCAAGCAGAGGCACTGACGAATATTTTTTTATCAGTTTTGCAATGTTTTCGTACGACGATTTGTATTTGTCAGACGACATTCGACCCGACAATTGACAAGCATCCTCCATTAGATATTTTTTGCCCGACAGGTCGCGGTCGATTCTGCGGGTGAGATATGACAATTCTCCATCGGAAAACCTTATGAGACAATGCGGTACGGTTTCTATTTTTGCAATTTCGGCAAGGTGCATTGTGAGGTCTTCGTTTTCGGGGAGAAAGGGATATTTGTCGGATTTTGGTTTTAAAATATATCCGCCCCACAGCCCTACAATTGTGAATCTGTCGGGCAGATTTTTTCCGCCTTTCGACAGTTCCATAGAGAGTTTTGCCTGCACACCCGTAACTGTGGTCCGGCTCTTGATGATTTCTGTGGCAAGGTCGCCAATGTTTTGCCGAGTATATGGCAATATCGGAATTTTGGTTGTGCCAAATATTTTTTTAGCACATTTGGGATGAAAATCTTCTCCGTCGGTTTCTTGGTAACAATACAGACATTTTGCCATAATTCATTTATTATTAATTAGTTGTAGCCTCAACGCCCACAGCGCCGATACAGTCTTTGCAGCAAGTAAGCAACAGCGAAAATCTGTCGTTTGCGTTTATTTTCCAATTGTTTACGGCGATATTGAGCAGCCATCCTTCGGGAATTAATCCGTCGAAAAAAGGGAATAAGGTTTTAGACACAAAAGGAGTCTCACGGAGAGGAAATGTCAGACTTATGGGTTCCGCATCAGATTGATTCAAATACTCATTTAAGTATCTGAATGTGTAGCCGTTATCATCTTCGATTATCTCTCCGGCAACCTTGTCGCGAAAATATACATTTCCCTTTCTCATTCTTCGTCAATTATTTCTCTTTCCATCTGCACCACGCCTAATTCGGTGTTGAACAGCCGCAAAAGTTGGTTTACTTTGTCCATACGGAGGGTCTTTTTGCCTTGCTCCAAATCGCGCACAAACCGCAGTCCCACACCCGATTTCATCGACAAATCTTCTTGCGTGAGGTTGTATCGCTTGCGCATCGATTTTACATATTGCGACAGTTGACTGAGTTCTTTCATCTCTTTTTATAAATGTTTCAACTGCAAATATAAGACATTTTATATTATATCGGGTATAAATTCGCTAAAAAAATAATTTTTTAAACAATTTATACCCTATCTGATATAATTATACCTATTCAATACTACTTTATACCCGATTAGGTATAATTATCACTCCCCCTGATACTCCTTCAACGTCTTCACCTCGCAGCCTTTGCTTTTGTAATAATCTATCATTTCGGGGAGTTTGTTGAGGGCGTAAGTGGTTATGCAGTCGGAGATTACGTGGACGGTGTAGTTGGCTTTGCGCATATTGTAGCAGGTGGCTTTTACGCAGGCGGTGGCGTCGGCTCCGGCAATGTAAAACTCGTTGAGGTGGTTGGCGGCGATAAAGTCGGCGAATTCTTTGCTCGTGAGGGCGTTACCCTTGGTCTTGATGAAAATATTATTGGAAACAATCTTCATTTCGGGAACAAGTTCCGCGCCTTTACTTCCGGCTTTGAACGTGCGCACGAGGGGTGTAGTGTTGTGATGTTGGATATACACAATGTACATTCCCTGATTCTGCGCCCAATCTATTGCGGCATTGACATTGTCGATTATATCTTTGTAATGCTTGGTGATGTCGTTTTGTAAGTCGATGACTACAAGTGATTTGGCGGTGGTTTTTGGTGTCAACTTCATCACTATTGCACGTTTTTCCACGCCAATTGCAAGCGTATCACAGGTGATTTCTTCGCCGGTGGGGATGAAGCCGATTTTTTCCATCACACGGCCCGAGGCGGGATTTTCGGGGAAGTAACCGCCCCATAAAGTCTTGAAACCTTTGACGTTGACACAGTAATCAACCACAAGTTTCATAGCCTCGGTGCAGATGCCTTGATTCCAATACGGCTGACCAATCCAATAGCCGACTTCGCACTCGTCGTCAGCCAATTTCAGGTTGGAATTTCCGGCGGTGAGGTAGCCTGCACAGCCAATCGGTTCGCCGGTCTCTTTGAGCACCACAGCCCAATTGCGCTCGCTGATCAAAAATTTGTGGAGGATATCGAGACTGTCCTCAACGCTTTTGTGCGGAGGCCAACCTGCGCGGGGTCCCACTTCGGGATTGCTTGCATATTTGTATAAAGCCTCGGCGTCTGATTCCTGCCAAGGACGGAGGATGATTCTTTCGGTTTGCATTTTAAATTAGTTTAAGTTTCGATGGCAAAGATACAATAATTAAAAAACTTTCATATGCGAGGTAATACACCCGAGGCATATTAGAAAACCTTTCGGCAGGCGAACCCACCATAATCCCCAACCCACAAGGTCCTCCAACCATAATTCCCAACCTCCAACCCGACTACGATATGGTGCAGTTGCAGATACAAGTGGGGTTTTGATTTTTCAAAAAAATGCCGTAACTTTGCAGCCATAATAACAGCAAAATTATGGACAACAATAAAATATACATACTTGACACAACCCTCCGCGACGGTGAACAAGTGCCGGGTTGCCAACTCAACACAGTAGAAAAAATCCAAGTGGCTCAGCAACTTGAACAGCTTGGCGTGGATATTATCGAAGCGGGCTTTCCTGTGTCAAGCCCCGGTGATTTCAATTCGGTGGTAGAGATTTCAAAATCAGTTACTTGGCCTATAATTTGCGCACTTACACGTGCCGTCGAAAAAGATATTAACATAGCTGCCGAAGCTCTTAAATACGCCAAACACAAGCGAATACATACCGGCATTGGCACATCCGACAATCATATAAAGTATAAATTTAATTCTAATCGCGAGGAAATTCTCGAAACGGCTGTCCGTGCGGTAAAATATGCTAAAACCTTTGTAGAAGATGTGGAATTTTACGCCGAAGATGCCGGACGCACCGACAACGAATATCTTGCCCGTGTAATTGAGGCTGCTATCAAAGCGGGTGCCACAGTGGTAAACATTCCCGACACCAACGGATACTGCCTTCCTCAGCAATTTGGCGACAAAATAAAATATCTATTTGAAAACGTGAAAGGTATCGACAAAGTGGTGGTATCGTGCCACTGCCACGACGACCTTGGAATGGCAACAGCCAACACCATGGAGGCTATCATTAATGGTGTTCGTCAGGTGGAGGTAACTATCAACGGCATTGGCGAAAGGGCGGGAAACACAGCCTTGGAAGAGATTGCAATGATACTCAAATGCCATCCCTACCTCAACCTGCAAACCAACATCAACACGCAGAAAATTTACCCTACAAGCCGTATGGTTTCAAGCTTGATGAATATGCCTGTACAGCCCAACAAGGCTATCGTAGGGCGTAATGCGTTTGCACATTCGTCGGGCATACATCAAGACGGAATGCTCAAAAACAAGAGCACCTACGAAATTATCGACCCCAATGATGTAGGCATCGACGACAACTCAATTGTGCTGACTGCACGAAGCGGAAGGGCTGCTTTGAAGCACCGTTTTTCGTCGCTCGGTATCAAGTACGAAAACGAGCAGTTAGACAACATCTATCAGAAGTTTTTGCAACTTGCCGACAAAAAGAAAGAGATCAACAACGACGACCTGATGATACTTGCCGGCATCGACCGTAAGCACAACCATCATATAAAATTAGAGTTTTTGCAATTTACATCGGGTTTCGGCATAAAACCCGTGGCAAGTATAGGACTAAATATAGCAGGGGAAAAATTTGAAGCTTGCGCCACAGGCAACGGACCTGTAGATGCTTCTATCAACGCAATAAAGAAAATACTATCAAATCGTCAAATGCAGATGAAGGAACTAACCATACAAAGCATCAACAAAGGCAGCGACGACATCTGCAAGGTACATATACAAGTGGAAAACGATGGACGGCTATACTACGGATTCAGCGCCAACACCGATGTGGTGGTGGCGACAGTAGAGGCATACTTAGACTGCATAAACAAATTTGTAAGTCATTAACGAACTATATACACGACAATAGGTACGGCTACGCCACGCCCACCACCGTGCAAAATCAAATCAGCCACACTGACTTAGAATGTCTTCATATTAATTTTCAGACCGGTATCAGAAATATAATCTTGAATAGCCTCTTCGAGGTCAAGATCTTCGTTGTCGTAATACCAGTTAACTGTTACCTTTCCGCCATCGGAGTCATATTTCTTTATAATCTTAAATATATCGAGCAGGCTTTTTGTGGAGCTCGTGTTGAAATATGTCAACTTGCAGTTGAATGTGAGCGGAAGACCGGTTTGCGTATATTCCCTAATCCAATTGATTAAGGGCGCATAAAATACGTTCGTCTCTTCAAGAAACGATTCTCCGGAAATTTCGCATACGCCATTCTGATAGTTGAAATCCACAGTCGGAACAAAATAGCCGTCGTGCGACCCTGAAATATGAATGTTTTCCATGTCCTATTATATTTATTTATCGCTTTCTAAGGTTCACCTATAATTATTTTTGCAAATTTATGTTTTCTTAATGAATTACAAAAATTTCACAATGCAAATATAAATTTAGTTTAGCAAAAAATCAATAGCCAAAAGCATTTTTTTTCTAAATTTCCAAACCTAATACGCAAACATCGTCAATTTGCACCATATCTTGCTTCCAGTCCTTAAATGCAGACTCCAATTTATCATATTGTCGAAGCACCGGCAAGTGGCTTGTGTCGGCAAGTAGTTTCTTAAATCTGGCTAATTTAAACTTCTCGAATTTAGGTCCGCCAAACTGGTCAGCGTATCCGTCGGAAAAGAGATAGATACGGTCGCCTTTCTTAACTTCGATATACTGGTCGGTAAAATCGAGCTCCTTGGCGTGTATGCCCACAGGACATTTTTCGGGATTCAAAATAGAGAGCTGTCCTGCCCTAACCCAAAACATAGGGTTGTAAGCTCCGGAATAATTAATTGTGCCTTGCTCCATATCCCATACGCACATTGCCATGTCCATTCCGTCTTTAGCCTCCTCCTCGTTGTCGCCGCTCTGCCCTAGGTTGAGCTTCACCGAAATTCGCATCTGTTCCAATATTTCCGATGCCTTGATAATATGCTGCTGACCCACTATCTGGTTTAGCAACGAGATTCCAAGCATACTCATAAATGCACCAGGGACACTGTGGCCAGTACAATCGCCCACAGTAAACACAAACTTTGAGCCCACCTGATGACCCCAATAAAAGTCGCCGCTTACTATATCCTTGGGCAGATACAATATAAAGTATCCCGACATAAGGCTCGAATAGTTTGCGAAGTTTCGCAGCAACGACTTCTGAATTTTGCCAGCATAGTTGAGGCTGTCGGTGATGTCGCGATTTTTCTGGTTGATAATCTTAAGGTTGGAGTTGATCTCCACATTTTGTTCGGCAATTAACTTGTTGCGCTCGGTGAGAGCCGAGTTAAGTTTTTTCTTTTCGGCATAGCGACGCCAAAGCAACAGCAATATCAGCAACAGCGACACCGACACCGTTATAATAATAGCAATCGTAAGATTTCGGCGTTCGATTTCGCTCTGCTTGTGATATATCTCTTCTTCCTTGCGGTCTAACTCAATCAAACTGATTAGCTGGTTTTTGGTGAGATTGGTGAGCTCCTGACGGTTTCTCTCGATAGTGGTGTCGAGTTTTGCGTTTTCTTCAAGCATCACGGATATAAGAGAATCCTTTACCACAATAGTAGAGTCTAGTTCTATAACGCTATCTTGCAATTCCTTGATATCGTGACGCAAATCGGCGTTGGCACCTTGCAGATTGTTTTTGATATACTCTGTGGCGTCTTTGTATTTGCCAAAATTGTAAGCCATTAAGTAGAGTTGCTCCGCTATGCTTTCTTCAAAATTTTTATCCTTCAATCTCTTAGCAAGCGACAATGCTTCTTCTAAATACTTCTTACTCTTTTTGTAGCCTCCTGCTGGATACGATAATTTGGAATAACACAAACCCAGATTGTAGGCTGCATTGGCTCGCAACCTTATTTGTTTGTGGTTTTTGCGCAAGGTATATTCTGCGAGGAACGACGAAGCGGCTTTCGAATATTTTTTTATCCGATAAAAATAGTCGCCCTGCACGCTTAAAGCGTCAGCTTTCAAGATGTCAAGTTTGTTTCGCTCAGCAAGCTTGATAGCCGCACGACAATACTCGTCGCACTTGGCGTTTCTGGTGAGTAGATACCTGCGGGCTATGTTTATCTGCAATTTAACCTTCTCGCTATTATTCTTAACCTTGGAGAGTTGTTTTTCAAGCTTAACAATTTCTGGGTCAATCTTGGCATAGGCACATTCCACAAAAGGAATTGTCATTAAAGCCAACAAGACAACTATCCTCATGCCGATATGTTTAAAACAAGTTCTCAATTTTACAATTTTTATTCAATTATATTGTCAAAGTTTTTTTCTAACAAAAATCAGCCCAAAAAAAATTGAGCGGGCAAAATTATTTAAAATATCGCATTTTACAAATTATTACTATATTTGTACCATAATTAACAAATCACAAATGAAACAGACATATAGCAACGAATACCGTGTAACTCACAAAGACACAGACATAAACGGAGAAATAAGCCTTGCCTCGCTTGGCAATTTTATCCTCGACACTGCCGGAATGCACGCCATTGATTTAAAAACAAGCATCGACATTCTCAACCAGCAGAACCTCACATGGGTGGTTACCGGAATTCATTTCGACATAAAACGGCTTCCGAAAATCAACAGCAATATCAAGATAACTACCAAAATTACAGAGCTGTCACGCCTTGCTTGCAAGCGCGATTTTATTGTGGAGCAAAACGGCGAAACCATTGCTGGCGTATCAACAGAATGGCTTATCATCAACCGCAGCACCCGTCGTCCAACTTTTATTACCGATGTGCTACCTCAGATACACGAAATTGTTTCAAGCGACGCCCAAGTAGAAAAATACAAACACCTGAGATTTGCCATCGACAATCCCGACGCTGTATACAAGCACACTGTCAGATATTCCGACATAGATATCAACCGACACCTTTATAGTATGCGATACATCGAAATGGCAATGGATTTGGCGGGAATCGAAATCCACGACACAAAAAAACTCGTGGCCGCCGACGTAAACTACATGAGCGAAGTACTATACAATCAGGAAGTAACCCTCGTTTCAAAACAAGAAGGCAACATCACTTTAATAGAGATGCAAAATCACGACAAAAAACCCATGTTCAGAGCAGAATTTGTGTGGGAAGACAAATAAAATGATAAAAAAAAGAAACTACGGCTTGATTTTTGCGTAATAGATTAATGACATATTTATAAAACCTAATTTAAAAAAGACAACACAGACAAACCATGGACAACGTAGTAAAAGAATTTACAGACAAAGTAAGTTCGTCCGTATACAAAAAGACATTCGTCAAACTCATCTTAGCTAAGAGAGTACTTGAAAACCAAGAAATGAACAAAATAGTGGTAAGGTACGTTGAACTCGACGGTCAGCCTCATCTCCAATTTGTTTACAAGTACAACAGAAACGACGTCACCAAAAACTTCTCGGTGGAAGAAGCCATTACACAGCTTCAAGCCATTATCGGCAGCAACTTTCTCGACATCAACCTTTTTACCACAAAAGAGGACATCGAGCTTAAATACAACAATAAGCGCGTGCCAAAGTTGTATGCCAAGAAACCCACATTTACACAAGCAGCCGATGGCGAACACGACAACACTAAGCAACGCCGCATCGACACCAAAAACAGCGTTTATCTCAAATCGCTGGGTATCACCGACAACAAGGGTGAACTTGTGCCAAGCATGAGCGCAAAATACAAACAGGTAGAGAAATTCGTTGAAATTATCGACTCGTTCTACGATTGCTATAAAGACTGCAAACCTCTCAATATCATCGACAACGGAAGCGGCAAAGGCTATCTCACTTTCGCCACTTACGACTATCTTACCAACGTTAGGGAGATGAACGTGATGATGCAAGGTATCGAAACTCAGGAAAACCTTGTAAAATTCGGCAACAACTTAGCGCAGAAATCACAATTCAGCGGATTGAAATTCGTCCAGAGCAATATCAACGATTTCAAGGCCGACAATGTGGACATACTTATCGCGCTCCACGCTTGCGATACCGCCACCGATGACGCCATTTATATGGGTATCAAATCAGAAGCGAAACTTATAATTGTATCGCCGTGCTGCCACAAGCAAATTCGCAGCCAGATGAAAATCACCGAAAGCAACGTGCTTGAGCCCATTCTTAAATACGGCATTATGCTCGAACGCGAAGCCGAAATCATTACCGATGGCATAAGAGCGTTGCTGCTCAATCTCAACGGTTACAAGACCAAAGTGTTTGAATTTGTTCAGTACGACAACACTTCTAAAAACGTGATTATCACCGCAGAAAAGGGCGAAAAACCCTCCGACGAGGAGCGCACCAAGATTCTCAACCAGATAACCACTATCAAAAACAAGTTCGGCATCAAATACCACTATCTTGAAAAACTGATAGAAAATCCCGAAGACCAGAGCTGGAGAATATTGAATCCGCAATGCGTTCGCGAAGAATAAACTTTCATATATTTGCAGAAAAAAAGCACGGCTTAATGCCGTGCTTTTTTTTATCCTTTTATTTTCTTGATTCTGGATAGTTCGCGGGCGTTGTCGCGTGCTTTCATATCCTCACGCTTGTCGGCCATCTTTTTGCCTCGGCAAAGGGCTATCTCAAGTTTTGCCTTGCCATCTTTGTTGAGGAACATTTTTAGGGGGACAATTGTAAGTCCCGTGTTCTCAACTTTTTTTTCAAGTTTATTGAGTTCCTTGCGCTGCAGCAGCAGTTTGCGTTCGCGGCGTGGGTCGTGGTTTACATATCCACCGTGCGAATACTCACCGATATACATCTTCACATAAAGTTCGTGAGCTGTAAACGAGCAGTAAGAGTCGGTAAGAGCCGCCTTACCGTCGCGTATCGACTTGATTTCGGTACCAAGCAACTGAATGCCTGCCACATATTTTTCAAGAATCTCGTATTGAAACGAGGCTTTTTTGTTTTTTATATTTAATTCTGACATAATGTTCTGTTATTTAGCCGTTTTTAAAAGTTCCTCAGCATTTTTTAGAGCCGCTTTGGTAACAGTTTCGCCGCTTAGCATAGCTGCAATCTCATCTACGCGTTCTTGTGGCGACAGAGGCCTTATGTCGCTGCGCACCATACCGTTTTCTTCGTGTTTGTACACCTTGAAATGATGGTCGCCCTTGGCTGCCACCTGCGGCAGATGCGTGATACATATCACCTGCATAAATTCGGCTATGCGTTTAAACATAGCGCCTGTTTTGCCTGCTATGTCGCCGGAGATTCCAGTATCTATCTCGTCGAAAATGATGGTGGGGAGTTTCACCGATTTCGAGAGTATGTATTTGAGGCACAACATCAAACGTGATAGTTCGCCTCCCGAAGCAGTTTTCGAGAGATCTTGCATAGCCACATTCTTGTTGGCAGAGAACATAAACTTGATAAAATCGTTACCATTTGCAAGAAATTCGGCACAGGTTAAAAATTGTACGTCAAATTGTGCGTCAGGTATACCCACAGAAGCAAGCAACGAAATCACCTCTTTTGAAAGACCTTGCGCTGCATTGCGACGTTTCTCAGAAAGATCATCAGCAGCTAACGAGAGTTGACATTCCAGTTCTTTGATTTCGTCTTTAAGTTCTGAAATAATCTCATCGCTATTGTCGATAAGGTTGAGTTTTTGTTTAAAGTCGTCGCGTATAGCTATAAGTTCTTCTACGGATTTTACGCCGTTCTTTTTTTGGAGGTTGTATAATAATGTGAGCCGCTGATTAATAGTTTCAATTCGTTCGGGCGAAAATTCTGTGTTGTCGTCCAAACTTTGGAGTTCGCGACCTATATCGTTGAGTTCGATATAGGTAGATTCTATACGTGAATTAAGTTCGGCGGCTTTTGGAAAATACGAAGATATATGAGAGAGAGCATTTTGCGCCTCTTTAAGTTTTTGTATCACAGTGCCATCTTCGGCGCTGATTATCAAGTTTGAAGACTGTGAAATTGCGTTCTTGATGTCTTCGTTGTGAGTAAGTATTTCAAGTTCGTCTTCAAGTTGCTGCTGTTCTTCGGGTTGAAGGTTAGCCTTATCCAATTCATCGAAACGAAAATGCAGATATTCAGCTTCTTTGCGCGATGATTCAGCCTCTTTTTCAAGGTTTTCAAGTTGCGCAGTTTTCTGTCGGTATTGCTGATATAGGATTTTATATGAATCCAAGAAATTTTTGTTGGCAGCAAATGCGTCAACAATGCTCATTTGAAACTCTGGATTTGAAATCAGCAAAGTTTGATGTTGCGAATGAATATCGGTCAATAATAGGCCTAAATCTTTGAGAGTGTTGATATTAACAGGGGTATCGTTGATAAACGCCCGCGACTTGCCAGAGTCTAACACTTCGCGACGTATCAGTACAGTGTCGTCGTAGTCGAGGTCGTTTTGGTCGAAAAACTCTTTTAGATTGTAATTCTTTATGTCAAATTCGGCTTCCACCACAGTTTTTTTCTCGCCCTGCTTAATCACCGACGAGTCGGCACGGGCTCCGAGCACTACCGACAGCGCACCCATCAGTATTGACTTTCCTGCACCAGTTTCGCCAGTGATAACAGTAAGCCCGCTGTCGAAACTGATTTCAGATTCTGAAATCAGCGCGTAGTTTGATATTTTTAGACGTAAAAGCATTTAAATCTATTTTTTTCTTCTGCAAATATAAAAAATTATTAATTACTGCTTGTAATTTTTTGATATTTGGTCATATTGGTTACGTCAAGTTCTTTGAGTATCTCCATCACTTCGTTTTTTTCGGTGGTGGGCGATTCAGAAAACACGTTAACAATCTCGTCGCTCTTGGCAGTGAAAAATAGCGATACAATGAGCGAATTAGGCTTAGCACGTTCAGAGCGTTGAATAGATTTCAAAGCGTCGAGCATTTTGCGACGGCCACCGGCAGGGTCGGTGGGCATTACATCAAGTCCCTGACGATGGTAGTAATATTCTCCCAAGCGAAGATTTTCAAAACGCTTGTCCAAAAGAGCATCCACAAGATTGTAGCGTGAATTTTGTTTGGTGTCGGCAGAGCTCCATCCTTCGTATCCGCTACCCTGAGCAGTTAGCGCCACACGGAGTGCTTTTTTGAAATATTCGCTGCCACCAAGGGGCGAAAAAGTGTCGTAGTCGTACCCTAAGATTATATAGGCATAGAAAGCAAGCACCTGTGTAAGGTTGCTGGTAACGGTGTTTTCGATAAACTGAAGGTTTTCGCCTTCGAGATAGGTGAACGAGAACTTGCCGTCGCCCTCCTTGAAAGTAAACAAAGGACTATTATACGAAGTCATAAAAACGGGACGGCTGAGGTTGATCTGAATAGTGCCGACAAAACGGTCAACGCCATTGAACTCAGTAATGTTGATAAGCACGTTGCAGTCGATTCGTTCGTTGGATTCATAGTGATGATTGGTCCAGTGGCGTTCGTTAAGAAAAGCTGTAATATCTTTTTGCAGCGACTGGAATACTGGCGTAGGAGTAGTTGACAGGGCAGTGTAATTAACATTTACACGGCAGTTAAGTTCCTGCGCCCAAAGTGCCGGAATAGTGAACAATACAATCAGCAATAATGCGGCCGTCTGTTTCATAAGCGGTTATTTTAGCAGTTGGAGCAATTCGTTGGCGATGTCGTTCGCCACCTCGGTTTTTGGTTTCAGCTCAAAAGGACAGGTTTTTCCGTTGCGATGCACAATGGTAACCCTATTGGTGTCGTAGCCGAATCCAGCCCCTTTATCGTTGAGCGAGTTGAGTACAATAAAGTCAAAATTTTTCGACTCCAGTTTTTTCTGAGCGTTAAGAGCCTCGTTTTCGGTTTCAAGAGCAAATCCCACCAACACTTGGTTTGCGCCCTTGGTTTTGCCAAGCTCAGCGGCAATATCAGGTGTTGGCACAAGGGTGAGAGTAAACTCCTTTTCACCGTTTTTCTTGATTTTTTCGGGAGCGGCAGCCTTAGGGGTGTAGTCTGCCACCGCCGCCGACATAATAGCAGCGTGGCAATGAGGAAACTCTTCGACACAAGCCTTGTACATTTGGGCTGCTGATTCTACCTGTATAAGCCTAATATTCTTATTTACAGGCTTTAAACCAACAGGCCCCGACACCAACACCACCTGAGCTCCACGCGATGCCAAACATTCGGCTATGGCGTATCCCATCTTGCCCGTAGAATAGTTAGAAACGAATCTTACAGGGTCGATTTTTTCGCGGGTTGGTCCTGCGGTAATGAGAATGTTTTTGCCACTAAAATCCTGAACCACAGCCAACTGTTGTTCAATTTGTGCAAAAATGTCGTCAGGTTCAGCCATACGCCCCTTGCCCGTAAGACCGCTAGCCAATTCACCCTCGGCCGCTTCGGCAACCACCACTCCTCTACTGCGTAGAATATCAATATTCTGCCTTGTAATAGGGTTTTGGAACATATCAACGTCCATAGCAGGAGCTACCATCACCTTGCAACGTGCCGAAAGAACTGTTGTAAGCAGTAGGTTGTCGGCAATGCCGTGTGCCATTTTGGCAATAGTATTGGCAGTGGCAGGGGCTATTACATACAAATCAGCCCAAATACCGAGTTTCACATGGCTATGCCACTCGCCATTTTCGGGATTAAAAAAATCAGTATAGACGGGATTTTTGGTCAAAGTGGCAATTGTGAGCGGCGAAACAAACTCCTTTGCCGCACTGCTCATCACAGCCTTAACTTCTGCGCCGGCCTTAACCAAAAGCCTGATCAGCGATGCTGTTTTATACGCCGATATGCCGCCGGTGATGCCGACAAGTATTTTTTTCCCGTCCAACATGTTAGCAGTAAGTTGAATATGTTTTAATCTTCGTCTGCCTTAGCTTTAGAAGATTTTTTTGAAGCTTTCTTTTCAACAGGAGCCTCATCATCTTCGTCCTCAAGGTCGTCGTCGTCGTCATCGGTGCTTATTCCATAGTCGTTAGACTCTGCAATGATGTCGTCGAACGTTTTTTCCGGAATCGTGTCAGTGATAATCACAGCTTTGTTAGCGTTTTCCTCTTCCATCTCTTTGATAGCAGCGATTTCGCGAGCTTGGGCTATCTCTTCCTCGGTGGGAATGCGGAAGTTGATTTTGTCTTCCAATATTTCTTGGAGGGCAAGGAGAGTGGGTTTGGGCAGGCGCTCATAGAATTTTGAGATTTCGATCTGCTCACGGTTTTCAAAAATTTCTTCAAGGTTGTCGGTGTAGGAAGCGAACTCTTCGAGCTTTTTGTTGAGTTCGGTTTTGAGGTCAACGCCAATTTGGTCGGCACGTTTAGATGCCACAACCACGGTTTCGTAAAGGTTTCCTGTTTTGCTTTCAAGTACGCCACAGTCGCGTGTTACAATCGATGTGGGCGCGTTGTTTTTCTTATAATCCATTGTATGTTAATTTATTACCGGTAATGTATTTAATTGTTCCTGAGTGTTTGCCGACATTTTGTTTACGTCTCTGATAAACTTTCCTTCGGGAAATACCTTGGCATATTCATTAAGGTCGCGCTGAGCTTCGCGAAAGCGCTCATGTTTTTTCTCAATGACGCTCATATCGGCATAGAGATACATCGACTTAGCCGAATAGTATAGTATTTCCTCTTTGAAAGGGCTGTCGGGATAGTCGTTGATACTATTTTTGAGAGCCACGTTTGCGGCTTTATAATATCCAAGCTTGTAATAAAGGTATGCATTGTCGTAAGATTTTACTTGCAGCTTGTGCCTCAGCTTGTCTAAAAGCATATTGCAAGAATCTTTGCGGGTAGTGTTGGGATATTTTGAAATAAACAGCTCAAACTCGGCAATAGCCATATCGGTGCTCTCTTGGTCGAGCGACGGCTTGGGCGAATCGAGATAATAGCAGAAAGCGCTCATAAACATAGCCTCCTCGTTGTACTCGCTGTGAGGATAGGTGGAAGCAAATTTGCGGAAATAATATCCAGCAGAATAGTAATCCTTAACCTTGAAATTGGTCATGGCATAATAAAACATAAGTTTCTCGCCTTTTTCAAGACCACGGTATACGGAGGTTATCTGCTCAAATATCTGCAGAGCCTTGCTGTATTTTTGTTTGTTGTAATACTCAAAACCTTTTTCGTATTTAAGGTCGTAGTCGCTACTCTTGAGCAGTTTGTTGTATCCGGTGCATGAGTACAATGTAACGGAAACCATAAGCACTGCCAATAGCTTTATAAATGTATAATTTCTCATTATAACAGTCTGTAATTAAGCAGAATTGCATTTTTTAAACGGCAATTCAGGGTGCAAATGTAATAATTGTTTGGTGAAATAAAAAAAATTTTTTTGCCCTCCTCAGTATCCCAAATGTATATTAACACAAACTTTACACAAAAAAAACACTCTGATAAACGCTGTAATTGTGGTATTTTGCTGCAAATTTGTTTCCTTTGCAATCGTTTTATTACCCAAGCAATCTTATTACCATTTTGAAGTAAAAGTTTACAACAATAATGACATACGACAATTTAGAAATATCGTTAGACGATATCTCGGCGCAGACCGACATTGAAATTCTTAAAAATTGGCTCGACGAACTCAACAAATGCCGCACGGCACTTACAACCGACCATCCCGATGCAGCAAAAAAAACAAGCGAATACTGCGGATTAGTGGAAATGCTCAACGAAATGGTACGTCAAATTCGCGCCAAAATCAAAGACTTTAACCGCCAAGAAAACGAGCGACTACGTCTCGAAGCCCAACAGCGCAGAGAGCAACACCGTTTGGAAGTGTCGCAACGCAATGCCGAGCACAAACAGCAAGCAAAGCAGGAACGCGAACTTAAGCAGAAACAAGAAAATTCAATACCAATTGTTTTCATGGAGGCCGCTAAGTTCATCCTCGACAAATACACATACAACTTTATCCTCGAAGAGGCAAAAAAGGCAATTGAAAAACGCCAAAATTCAAACTATCAAGACGAATAGCCACACGGCAAAAGCGTATCGAACATGAAAATCACATTCAGAATAAACTACCGCACCGACTACGGACAACAGATACTTTTGGAAGGCATTCCGGGCAAAGGTAAATCGCTTATGACTCCAAAAAACAACGGCGACTGGGAACTCACTTTCGACGCCAGCGAATCTTTGACAGAATTTGAATACAAGTATCTGATGAAAGACAACAACGCTTCGTCTACTCTGTATGAATTCGGAATCCGAAAATTCACACCACCGCGGATCAAGGTCGACAACATTTTTGTCCACGACTTTTGGAAACCTACCGATACCGTGCAAAACGCGATGCTGTCGTCGGCATTTAAAGACGTGGTGTTTTATCGCAACAACCGTCAGCCTGTGCACGAAATCAAATCTTGCAACGAGAAAAAAATTCCGGTGAGAGTTACAATCCCGGTGGTGAGAATCAACCAAAATCACTATTTAGCTGTTAAGTTTATCGCTCCAAATCCCGAAGACTGCGTTACATTTCCGATGAGCGACAGCGAGTTTCCACTCTGGTCGGCAGAGTTTGAGCTCGAACGTCCCAAGCAATACTCCGAATACAAATACTGCATCTGCGACAAAAAAACCAACAAGGTAGAACTCGAAGAGTATGTAACAAGATATTTTCAACCTACATCTGCACAAAACGACACCTTTTATATATTAAACGACGAGGATTTCAAATTCCCACGTTATCCCTGGAAAGGCGCCGGTGTGGCCATCCCAGTTTTCTCGCTCCGCAGCAACGAAGGTTTTGGCGTTGGCGAATTTGCCGACCTCATAAAACTCATCGACTGGGCAAAGGCTATAGGGCTAAAAATGATACAGATACTTCCTGTTAACGACACAGTAAAAACTCACACCTATACCGACTCGTATCCATATTCTTGCGTGTCGGTGTTTGCCCTACATCCCATATATTTGAGAATCAAGGATATGGGGGCTATGCCCAGCGAACTTTCCGAAGAAATTTACGAAGAACGCCGCCAAGAGCTCAACAGTCTTCATAAGATTGATTATGAAACTGTTATGAATGCCAAGTCGCGTTTCTTCAAAATGATTTACGACGAAAACAAACGGGCATTTCTCACAGAGCCAGCTTACAAAGAATTTTTTGCAAAAAACAGCTCGTGGCTAAAACCATACGCAGTTTTTTCATATCTGCGCGACCTCTACGGCACACCCGACTATTCGCGATGGGGCAAACTGGCTGTTTACAACCAAGCAAAAATCGACGAGCTTTGCCAAGAAGACAATCCCGACTACGACGACATAGCAATACACTTTTTTATACAATACCATCTGCATTTGCAGCTGAGCAAAGTGGCACAGTACGCCCGCAAAAACGGTATTGTGCTCAAAGGCGACATTCCTATAGGAATAGACCGTTTCAGCGTTGACGCATGGGTAAATCCCCACCTATACCATCTCGACCAACAAGCAGGTGCACCGCCAGACGATTTCTCTGACGATGGTCAAAACTGGAAATTCCCCACATACAACTGGGAAGAGATGGCAAAAGACGGTTTCCGTTGGTGGAAAGACCGCTTGAAAAACATGGCGCAGTATTTCGACGCTTACCGTATCGACCACATACTCGGCTTTTTCAGAATATGGTCGATACCGCGAACCCAAACACGCGGGCTTATGGGTGTGTTTGACCCTGCCGTGCCAGTAGAAGCCAAAGAGTTTTCCGACAGAGGAATACACTTTGATTACGACCGATTCTGCCGTCCTTACATCCGCGAATACATGCTCAACCTTATCTTCAACGACCAAGCGGGATATGTTAAGCACGCATTTTTACAAAAGGAAGGCGACCGCGACGAATATCACTTCAAGCCTGAATTCGACACACAGTCAAAAATCAATCAGGCTTTCGCCGAAATGGGTGTGCCCACTACCGAAGACATGCTTATGTTTCAAAAAATCAAGCACGGACTCATCTACCTATTGAGTGATGTGCTGTTTTTTGCCGACACCAAGCACCCAGGAGCCTACCACCCACGACACTCGCTGTTCAAAACATACTCTTACAAAGATTTGGACACGCAGACCAAACAGGCGGTTGCCGATATCTACAACGATTATTTCTACAACAGGAACGAGGCGCTGTGGAAGCAGCAAGCCGAAATCAAACTTCCGGGGCTCACGCAGTCAACCGAAATGTTAGTCTGCGGCGAAGACTTAGGAATGATTCCTGCTTGCGTACCCGAAGTGATGAAAAAGCTCAACATTCTCAGCCTCGAAATCCAGCGTATGCCCAAAGAAACAGCCGCAGAATTTGGCCGTCCCGCCAACTACCCCTACATGTCGGTGGCCACCACATCGAGTCACGACACTCTGCCCTTGCGAGGATGGTGGGAAGAAGACCACAACCGTTCGCAGCGTTTCTACAACTACGGACTCGGCAAAAGCGGACAAGCTCCGTTCTACTGCGAGGCTTGGTTAGTAAAAGATATTTTAATGACTCATCTCTGTTCGCCATCAATGTGGGCTGTTTTCCCGATACAAGACATTCTCGGCATCGACGAAAACCTCCGATACCAAGACCCCACCGACGAGCGCATCAACGTGCCCGCCGAAGAAAACCACTATTGGCGTTACAGATGCCACATCAGCACCGAACAACTCTTAGCAGCAGCAGGGCTCAACGCCCAACTTAAAGAGATGCTCAGAATTTCGGGACGCAACGAAGCTTATTAGACTACAATTATTTATATTTTCATTTTTTTAAACCTAACTATTATGGCATTTAAGACACCTGAATGGACTAAGAATTCCAATATCTACGAGGTAAACATACGCCAGTTTACCAAGGGTGGCAACTTTATTGGATTGCAGCACCATCTAAAACGTCTCAAAGAGATGGGCGTTGATATTATTTGGCTCATGCCTATTTTCCCTATTGGCGAAAAAAACCGCAAAGGTTCGCTCGGAAGCGCTTACAGTATCAAAGATTACAAGGCTGTCAACCCAGACTTTGGCACCTTTGACGACTTTGACAAAACAGTGAAAGAAATCCACAAATTAGGCATGCATGTGATTCTCGACTGGGTTGCCAACCACACCGCTTGGGACAATCCGTGGATAACCCAGGCTCCTTACCGCTACCACCGCGACGACCAAGGAAACATACTCGCACCCAACGACGACTGGACCGACGTGGCTCACCTCGACTATTCTAACAACGAAACCGTTAACGCCATGATCGACGCCATGAGTTTTTGGGTTACTAAATTCGACATCGACGGATTCCGCTGCGATATGGCAGGCCTTGTTCCCAACCATTTCTGGGTAGAAGCCCGCCGTCAGTTAGACAAGTTAAAACCCCTTTTCTGGCTTGCAGAGTGGGAAGACCCAAAAATACACGAGGCATTCGACATGAGCTACTGCTGGGAGATGCACAACCTTATGAAAGCCATCTACAGAAAAGAAAAAAACGTTTACGATTTCGACCACTACCGCAATTACGAGCTGTGCAATTTTGAAACCGAAGCATATAGAATGACCTTCACCTCAAATCACGACGAAAGCGCATGGAACGGAACAGAATACGACCGTTTCGGCGACGGTGCCAAAACCTTTGCGGCGCTCACCTACTGCATTCCCGGAATGCCGTTGATTTACAGTGGTCAGGAGGCAGCTTTCAACCAGTCGATACCGCTTTTCGAAAAAATCGAAATCGACTGGAAAGATTACCCGCTCGAAAGTTTCTACCGTAGACTCAACTATCTTAAAAAACAAACTCCTGCCCTTTGGAACGGCTCATTCGGTGGCAGCTTCACTAAAATAATGACCACCGACAACTGCAGAGTGTTTGCATTCGCACGTGTAAAAGGCAGCAGCAAAGTGGTGTCGTTTTTCAACCTCAGTCCCGACCAAGTAGACTTTATTGCCGAAAGCGAAGTGATGTCTGGCAACTTTGAAAACTACTTTGCCAACGCTCCGGGAAGCCTCGAATCGCGAGAGCATTTCATTCTCAGACCTTGGGAATTTAAAATTTATGTTTCAATTTAACTAACAGGTTAATACTACGGAACTCACTTTTTGGCATATTTGCACCGGCGGACTAACAGCGCTTAGTATCGTGTTTGCGGTATTGTTTATACGTGCTCGTGCCAATGCGCGAACAAGCAACCAAAACAATCAAATCCGCAACAGACCCGATATCGAACCCGCCCAGCCCGCCATGCAACCTGCTCTGTTCGACAGGCTGGTTTCGCTGTCGAACGACATCTTTTTTGTATTAGACCAAAACCTAAGGTTCGTATATGTTAGCGGCAATTTTCAAAAACTACTAAAAATAGACCCCGTGCCGCTCGACAACTCGCCTATAATGTGCTACCTATCTACCGAATCGTATATGGAGTTGAAAAAATACGCGGCTGAGGTAGATTACGGCGAACCTGTAAGTTTCGCTGCCCAGCTAATAGGCGCTGAGCAAAGCCTTATTCACGTCAACATTGCTATGCAAAAGCAAGACGCATGGTTTGGAACGTGCTTTATGGGCGAAATCAAAACCGTGAAGCTCAAACGCGAAGAACTCAACTCCGACAAAAACATTTATCTGCAAATACTCGAAGCCGTGTCTACTTCGGTAATCATCACCGACATCAACGGCGTTATCGAGCACGCCAACAGCGCTGTATGCCGCAAAACAGGCTACACTCTGCAAGAACTCACCGGACACAAGGCAAGGAAAATAGAATCGGAGCTTATCCCAAACCAAACCGCCCTCTGGAACACCGTCAAAAACGGTGGCACCTGGCAAGGCGAATGGCAGGGAACTGCCAAAAACGGTGAAAAATACTGGGAGCTTGTGTCGGTGTCGCCTTTGTTCAGCAAAGACGGCCATATTTCACACTATGTAACATTCAAAGAGGACATCACAACCCTTAAAGAGAAACTCAGCCACCTTGAAAACACTAGCCGCAACCTATCTGAAAAAGTTGCCCTGCGCGACCAGATGTTTTCGCTCATAAGCCACGACATACGCAACTGTGTGGGCAACCTTAAAAACATCAGCACAGTGCTAAACTCCGAACTCAACAACGCCACTCCGTCGATGGAGCTTATAGGGCAATACGCCGCCATCATTTCCGACAACAGCACCAACACCTACGCCATTCTCGAAAACCTCTTGGCATGGGCAAAAAGCCAATTTGTTAAAGCCGAAGTTAAAAAAGAGATTATCGACATTGAAGACATTATCAAGCAAAACATCGAAATATTCAACACTCTCGCTGCCCGCAAAGATATCAAATTTGAATGCGAAACGGGCAATTTCACCGAAGTATTTGCCGACCTGAGAGCCGTTCAAGCTGTGGTACGAAACCTTATCACCAACGCCATCAAATTTTCGTTTCAAGGCGGCACTATCAAGATTTCGGCCGACGAATACAGCGCTGATGAAAACTTTGCCATCATATCTGTGGCCGACAACGGTGTGGGTATTACCCAACAGCAAAAACAAACGCTGTTTAAAATCGACTCGCCCAGCACCACAGCCGGAACCCAAAACGAAAAAGGCACAGGACTTGGACTCATACTCTGCCGCGACCTCGTGGAAAAAAACGGCGGAACAATCTGGGTGGAAGACAACTCCCCGTCTGGCTCGGTTTTCTGCTTCACTATTCCATTCGCATAGAACAAAGAGAAAAATCACACGGATTCTTTCTTCAAAAAGCTCCACATGTTAATGAGGTGACCATTGCCAACCATACTAATATCTGCATCGTTAACGGCGAAACGCTCTTTAAGCTTGTCGCTCAGCTGCTCGGGAGTAATATCCACCACAATGCCGCCGTATTCTGAATACGAAATTTCACCGCGCTCTTCCGACACAATAATCACAAGGCTGTCGGACACTTCGCTCATACCAATGCCGCTACGGTGGCGGAGACCGATTTTCTTAGGCAGCTCCATATTGGCAGATACTGGCAGCACGCATTTGGCTGCCACTATCCTACCCTTTACAATTATCACCGCACCGTCGTGCAGAGGTGCGTTTTTAAAGAAAATAGCGTCTAAAATTCTTGCGCTGACATTGCAGTCGAGCCGTTCGCCAGTTTCAATAATAGAAGACAGGTCGGAATGTGAGGGAAGCACAATGAGAGCACCCACCTTGCGTTTTGCAAAACTGTCGCACGCCTTTACAATGTCGGAAATATTGAGCTGGTCGGCTGGCTGCTTTATCACCTTATGAAAAATGCGCTCTATCGACAATAAATTCGACAACGACGACTTGTTGCCCAAATCGAGCAGGAACTTCCTGATCTGGGGGTGAAAAACCACCACAAGAGCAAAAAGTCCCACGCTCGCCACATTGTTCATAATTGCGGAAATAAGGCTCATGTCGAGCGCTCGTACCACCATCCAAATAATGTAGATGATAATCACGCCAACTATGATATTCATTGCCGTACTGCCCTTAAACTTCTGATATACGAAATATAGAATATAGGCAGTAATCAGAATATCAACAAGATCGACAAAGCCGAAATTAAAGAAGCCCAAATCTATTCAAATTTAAAATCTCTATAATTCCATTTGCCAAGAATCGTGCCTTGTTTTAGCAATACGATACCGGGATTAGCTCTAACAATGGTTTTCAATGTAATATCATCGGTGTTGAAAAACTTAATTGAAATATTGTAATCGTTCTTAACAGCGGTAATAACATCCAAATTGCTCGATGTTAATGCACCAATCAAATATTCCTTGCGTTGAGCGTATTCTTCCAAATCTTTGAGCATTGCAAGACCGTCCTCGTCGGCTTTTTCCAGTTTGTGCATTATTACTAACAAAACAGGTTTTTCATACTGCATAAGCACCGGCACATAGTCTTGTGCTACTGAATCTTCAGGCGAAATCATATTAAAATCGTGAATCGGCGGAAGCGTTGCATCTTGAAGAATTGTGGTTTCTGTAGAAAGATATTTCCAAACCAGAGTGTCGCTTGGATACTCTTCATAGGTAAACTTCTTAGTTTCGCCAGTAAGCTTGTTTTCCATTACAAACAATGACTTGCTTTCAAAACGAGGAGCGTCGGCAGGAACTACCATCTTATCAGGAATATATGTGCCCACTTTGTAGGGGCGGCAATCGATAATAGGCAGATGGTGTATAGAGTAAAGTTGGAACAGCAAAACCAATACGTAGGTGGCAATAGAGATGGCAAGTTCCACATTGTCGGAAAGCGGATTGTCGATACGTTTGCGATAAATCACAAGAAACAGTATTAGTACCACCAAAACAACGTTTTTACCAAAAGTAGCCCAATTGTCGAGAGGCAGGCAGTCGCCGAAGCATCCGCAATCGCTAACGGCATTTGTCATAGCCAGCCACAAAGTCAACGGTGTGAATATCAGTTCCAAAACAAAAGCAAGCCAAATACCCAGTCGAGCTTTTAGATTAAAAACCAACATTATACCGATTGTAAATTCCAAAGCATTCAAAATAAATGACATTGGAAGAGTAAGAGAGTCTAAATTATTAAATCCTAGAGCCAACAAATAGTCGTGAATCTTGTAGCAAGTGCCATAAGGATCCATTGCTTTGAGGAAACCTGATAGAATAAATACCAGACCCACCAAGACCCTCACTAATAGAATTAATACTTTCATATTGTTTTAACTTATTGATTTATATTTATTTTTTCTTCATTCAATTTTATAAGGTTAAACACCGAATAGTTTATAATATCGTAATATCCAGCATCAATACCCTCCGAAACAGTAGTCTTTCCGTTGTGGTCTTCAATTTGCTTGATACGATACAGCTTCATAAGAATCAGGTCGGTAATGCTCGAGACCCGCATAGTGCGCCATGCCTCGCCATAATCGTGATTTTTTCGCATCATAAGTTCTTTGGCTTTGGCTGCATAGATATTGTAATACTTCACAGCCTCATCAGCTGAAAAATCTGCAGTGGAGGCAAAACCCTTTTCTAACTGGATAAGCCCCATAATAGCATAATTTATCATTCCTACAAATTCCGACTCCACGCCCTCGTCTACCAAAGCGGTTTTGGTAATTTCAATTTCGCGTATTCGGTTAGCCTTTATAAAAATTTGGTCGGTAACCGATTCGGGACGCATTATGCGCCAAGCCGTTCCATAGTCGGAAGCCTTTTTTTCAAACAACTTGCGGCACCTATCTATCACCGCATCGAACTGCTGATCTGTATCCATTTTAATGCTGTATTTAACATTGCAATAATAGGCATTATTTTGCAATCCGCAAAAAAAACGGATATTTTTATCAGAAATAATCAATTTTTTTTTCATAATTATTTTGTTTTAGAATAAATAATCCGTATCTTTGTAGTCGTTATATCTTTTAAGTCAAAAATTTATTAACAACTCAGAACAACATAACAACAAGAATCTGATTCTTGTATATGTTTTCGTTTAAACATTATATAATATGGAATTACAAACTATCAAAGATAGAGTAATCTATCTTATTCGACAGCTAAATCTGTCGGTGGCCAAATTTGAACGCACAGTGGGATGGTCTGTGGGCTATGTCAGCACCATCAAAGAAACTTTCAAACAAAAAAAAGCTAACGAAATAAAGAAAGTTTTCAAAAACGTAAACATCAAATTTATAATGACCGGCAAGGGAAATCTCTTTAAAGACAACCAAGAAACTCCTTTGCTAAAATCAGAAGAGACATATCAAGGAAGATTCAAAGTTTTGATTGCAAAACTCAGAGAAAAAGGTCTTGTTAGCAGCCAGAGCGACCTCGCTAAAAAAATGGGCTACAATAGTTCATACCTCTCTACCATAGCCAACAACAGAAACAAAGTTCCTGCAAACTTTATAGAAAAACTTAAGCTTATCGACGACACTATCGACGGCGAATGGCTTCTCAACGACCCCGCTTCTACTGCAGATGCAAACAACTCTCAAAATATGCTCGAAGCAGTAAACGCACTGCCCGACACCACCGAAGAGCCCGTAGAAGATATTAAGACAAAAGCTCCCGCTAAACAGGCAAAAAAAGACAAAAAAGCAAAAGGCAAACCCGGACGCAAACCAAAAGCGAAAGAAGAAGCCCCCGCAAAAGAAGAAGCCAAGCCAGCTCCTAAAAAAGAGATCAAAGAAAAAACAGCTCCCGCAGTTGAGAAAAAAGCAAAAGAAAGCGATGTTAACATTCTCCATCCAATTGACGAACTGCTGCTGCAGAACCGTTTGTTGATTGCCGAAATCAAAAAACAAGGCGAAAGAGTAGACACCGTACTCAATATTCTCAAAAGCAAAATCTAACAGCGAACACTGATAAATTAAAAAAGCCGGTTAAAAACCGGCTTTTTTAATTACTAACCAATAAAAAAATCTCAGTAGCCCCATGGAGAATCGAACTCCAATTCCCAGATTGAGAATCTGATTTCCTAACCGTTAGAAGATAGGGCCGTTGTTCTCATTTGCGGTGCAAAGATAAGCACATAATTATCAATAAAAAAATTTTTTTGTATTTTTTTTTACGAATCTGTGTCCAAATCTCTGAATCTACTTATAATCAAAGCATTTCGTTTTTCAATTAATTTGTTTATATCCTCCTCGTATCGCTGAGGATTGTTTTTAGATTTCAAACGGTAGATATCGTCGTTAATCTCATCGATGCGCCACTGTTTCACATTTGTCTCTTTTTCAATAAGGTCGAGCGACGAAACCACCACATTCTTTACAATTTCGCCAAGTTGGTCTTCCATATCCTTAAACACCATGTCGGCAATCTTGGAAGTGATATTTTTCAACACATCGGCACCTTGTTGCGAAACAATGTCTTCAATAACTCCGCTAATGGTTTCGTATGCTGTGGTGGCTACCGACTTTTCTATAACTCCACGTATCGATGTGCCAATCACCGGCATAGCAGTAAGCTTAGCAAGCTCGCGGTTGTTTTTAACGGCATCTTTCGCCTTCTGCTGTATATAAACCTTCAAATCATCTTTATACTCGTTGTAAGTGTTGGTAGATACATCGGCAAACTTGGTAAAAAACAAATCAATAACCTTATCTTTCTGAGGCTCCACCACTTCGCTCATAATAGCCTTGGAAATAGGTCTGCCCTCCTGAAAATCGTTGCGCACACCACGCAGAACATTAAGCACCACCCTGTCGGACACCTCTTCTATGATAATGTTGGCTATTTTGATTATCTTCTTTACAAAATAGATACGCTGGAGGTCGAGAATGCGCATCTTGTCTAACCTTATAAATATAGAGAACACCCTCAGCAACCTGAAAAAAAGCAACGAACCCGAAGGTATGCAACCCAGAATATCGTACCAGTGCGATATGGGATAGTCTAACATATGCTTTTTCTTTTTAAACACCGAAATCATCCACCCCACAAACAGGTCGGCTACATAAATCGCTACGAAAAAAAGGTCGTAAAAGTCGAAATTTTGATTTATAGGCAGATAAAAACTATAAAACGATGGCGTATACTCCATAAAAAACGACTGGAACCAAGACATAGAAAACAACCAGTCGAAAAAAATCCACAAGAAATTCACAATCAGGACAATCATCAGCACCATGTCCCAAAAGAAATTCCTAAAAAGATATGCAAAACCGTGCTTTTCGTTCATACGCTAAAATTTTAAGCAAATCTAATAAAAATATAAATACACTTTGATTAAATTGTAGGATAAAAAATCAAATAATGAAAAGCAAGAGAAAGCAAATATACGTAACACACTAAGAATCAAAATATAGCAAAAAAAATAAAAAAAAAATGTTTTTTTTCATCAAAAAACTTGACACGGTATTTCAATTTTTCTTATCTTTAACAACAAAATAAACGAAAAAAACCGAAGCCGTTCAAACGGCATCCTATAATAATTAACATAAATCTAAAAGACAATAGACATGGGATTATTCGACAAAGCAAAAGAACTAATCAAAGGCGAGCTTATCGACGTTGTTGAATGGCTCGACAACTCGCAGGACACTATCGTCCACCGTTTCGACCGCCGCAACGACGGTGCTATCAAAAACGGCGCACAGCTCACCGTAAGAGAATCGCAGGTAGCAGTATTCGTCAACGAAGGCGAAATTGGCGACATTTTTCAACCGGGACGTTACGAGCTTACTACCAACAACATGCCCGTACTTACCAAACTCAAAAGTTGGAAATACGGTTTCGACTCTCCATTCAAGTGCGAAATTTACTTTGTAAACACCAAAGTATTTACCGCTCAAAAATGGGGAACACCTGCCAACTTCTATGTAAGAGACCAAGATTTTGGTCGTGTAACAATCAGAGCCTTCGGCACTTACTCTATGCAGGTAACCGACGCAGCCAAACTAATACAGAAACTCTCGGGCACAAACGGCGAATACAAGACACAAGACATTGCCGAAGAACTCCGCAGCATTATCGTCACCAATTTTGTATCTACTATAGGCGAAAGTGGCAAATCGCTTCTCGACTTTGCAGCCGCTCAGAGCGAAATGTCAAAGGCGGTAGAGCAGCGCATCAACCAAGAATCTGACTACGGTTTGACATTCACCAAGTTCCTCATCTCGAGCATCACTCTTCCCGAAGAGCTCCAGAAGAAACTCGACGAAGGCACCGGCATGAACATGCTCGGCGATATGAACAAATATCAGCAGATGAGCATGGCAGACGCTATGAAGGCTGCCGCAACCAACCCCGGCGCAGGCGGCGGAATGGAAGGCATGATGGGCATGATGATGATGAACAACATGATGCAGAATCAGCAGATGATGAACCAGCAGATGATGCACCAGCAAAACCCGTACGGTCAACAAGGCTACGGACAGCCAGCAGCTCCTCCCCCGCCCCCGATGATGTCGCAATACTACGTGGCTATCAACGGACAGCAGCAGGGACCATTCCCAATCCAAACATTGCAGCAGATGGCCGCTCAGGGTCAATTCACACAAAACACTCAGGTTTGGAAACAAGGTATGGCTACATGGGCAGCAGCAAACACTGTGGCAGAATTGTCGCAATTGTTCGGTGCAGTTCCCCCTCCTCCTCCTCCTCCTGCTGTCTAACAATTAAATAAGAGCTTTATCTTTAAAACGGGTCTTGAATAATATCAAGACCTGTTTTTCCATTTTTACTAAACACACATCACAATTATGGAATTAGAACCTCAACCACCCCAATTATCCGACACAAACCAGAATACAATTTCGTGTAAAGACTGCGGCGCCAAACTTACTTTCGCCCCTGGTTCGCTCAGTCTTAAGTGCGAATTCTGTGGAGCGGTCAACGAAATAGTTATCGACGAATCGGCACGTGCCGAAGCCATCAAAGAAAACGACTATTTAACAGCGCTCGAAAACCTTTCCGACGACCAAATAGAGGAAGTGCACACCGTAAAATGCAATTGTTGCGGTGCCACCACCACATTCGACAACAATATCGTGTCGGCTCAGTGCGATTTCTGCGGTAGCCCTATGGCTATTGACCAAAAATCCACCTCAAAAATGATCAAACCAAAAGCAATACTTCCATTTGTTGTGCAGCAACGCAACAGCCACGAAGAATTTAAAAAATGGATCAATAGCCTTTGGTTCGCGCCCTCGGCTCTCAAAAAATTTGCCGACGAACAACGGATTTCTGGCATTTACCTTCCTTACTGGACATACGATGCCAACACCATCACCGATTACACTGGACGCCGCGGCGAAGATTACACCGTGGAAGAAACATACACCGACAGTCAAGGTCAGACTAAAACACGCAACGTTACCAAAACCAATTGGTACAGAGCTCAAGGAAGGGTTAGAAACTCATTTGACGACATTTTCGTTGTAGGCAGCAAAACTCTGCCTTACAGATATTTAGACAATCTTGAACCATGGAATCTCAAAGACCTTGTGCCTTACGACGAAAAATTCCTTACTGGATTCAAAACAGAAACATATAGCGTGGATATCAAGGCTGGTTTCCAAGACGCACAGCAAAAAATGCAAAGCACCATCGATAAAACTATCAAAAAAGACATCGGTGGCGACCATCAGGAAATCACCACTAAAAATATCCAATACAACGACATCACCTATAAGCATATTCTTTTGCCTGTTTGGATGAGCACCTACCGCTACAACGGCAAAGCATACCGCTTTATGATCAACGGTCAGAGTGGCAAAGTTTCTGGCGAACGTCCATACAGTGCAGGCAAGATTGCACTACTGATATTAGCCATCGTAGCAGTAATCACAGCCCTCGTACTTATACTCAGATAAATTTAGCCAACCCTACTAATCAACGCCATGCCTAAGTATGGCGTTTTTTTTTGCTAAACAGAGTCCATATTATCCATAATCCTTCATATCTTTGCACTATACATACATCTAACTTATGAAAACAAAGATAATCAGTACATTAGCACTAACATTGCTATTTACAGCTTGCGAAGAAAACAATTCGTCATACATCACCACCACTAACGGAGTGGAAGTTAACGTTAAAAGCACAGGACAAAAAGTGCGTCTGCAAGTGGTGGGCGACAAAATTATCCGCGTGTCGGCCACCAAGGACGCTACTTTTAAAGACCCTCAGTCACTTGCCGTGGTAAACATAAAAAACATTCCAGAGTTTAAAACCGAACAAAACGGCGACACTGTAAAAATTTCTACTAACTATTTAATAGCCAAATTAATCACATCATCGGGAAAAGTTATCTTTACCCACTTGGATGGTAATGTAATACTTTCGGAAGCCGACAACGGACGCACTTTTGAGCCATATCAGGTTACGCAGGTTCACGCCAATGGAAAACCCGAAACCTACAACGGATGGAGCTACCGCCAAGTGTTCGATAGTCCCGACGACGAGGCTTTCTACGGTCTTGGACAGCATCAAGCCGACGATTGGAACTACAAAGGCAAAAACGAGGAACTTTTCCAATACAACACCAAAGTATCGGTGCCGTTTGTGGTATCATCAAGAAACTACGGCGTTATGTTCGACTCTTACTCCTTTATGCGCTTTGGCAATCCTAATCCATACGCCGTACTCAAAGACCTTTTTACCCTTTACGACAAAGATGGCATCGAAGGCGCGCTCACCGGCACATACCACATCGAGGGGCAAGACCCTATTGTAAAACGCGAAGATTCATTATGTTACGAAGATTTCAAGACTGTCGGCCGACTTTTGCCAAAAGGGCTCGACAAGGCTACCGTTGTTATCGAAGGTGAATTACAACCCAAAGAATCAGGCGAATATCGTTTTCTTCACTACTATTCAGGTTATCAAACAATCAGTATCAACGGCAAATGTGTATACAACAACGACATGCTCGGCGTAGACAACAAAATTTGGCGCACGGCATGGAACCCTAACGCACGCAAGTTTTCGGCAGTTATGGAAAAAGGCAAAAAATATCAGATACGCATAGAATGGACTCCCGACGGCGGCGAGGCATACTGCGGACTCCGCGCCTTGAAACCCGTTGACCCGAAAGAACAAAACCAGCTGTCGTTTTGGAGCGAAATGAACCAGCAACTCGATTACTACTTTATTGCAGGCAGCAACACCGACGAAGTGATTTCAGGTTACCGCACCATCACAGGCAAAGCACAGATCGCTCCCGAATGGCTTTTGGGATATTGGCAGAGCCGCGAACGTTACAAAACCCAAGACGAGATTGTGGACGCTCTCAAAGGTTTCCGCAAACGCCACCTACCTATCGACAACATTGTTATGGACTGGAACTATTGGGTAATAAACCAATGGGGAAGCTACGATTTTGACCCCGCGCGTTTTTCCAACCCTCAAAAAATGATTGACGACATTCACGCCATGAACGCCAAAATTATGATTTCGTGCTGGCCAAAATTCTACCCAAACGTTGAGCATTTCAAAGAGCTAAACAACAAAGGATTTATATATCAGCAGTCGCTCAAAGATTCTCTGCGCGACTGGCTTGCCGACCCACTCAACGATTACAAAGGTTTTACCTACGCATTTTACGATGCATATTCGCCCGAGGCTCGCAAGATATTTTGGCGTCAACTCTACGACAAACTCGGCTCTATCGGCATGGACGCATGGTGGATGGACGCTTCTGAACCAAACATCCGCGACTGCACTCCGATGGAATACCGCAAACTACTCTGCGGGCCAACAGAACTTGGCTCGTCGGACGAATATTTCAACGCCTACTCTATCGTAAATGCCGAGGCAATCTACGACGGTCAGCGTGGCTACGAAACTGCTATCGAGAAAAAAGGAATAGACAAAAAAGACGCTATGGCACTGCAAGAGGCCTCCTATTGGAATCAAAACGGATTCGACAACGAAGCAAACTTTTCGCCAAACAACAACCGCGTATTTCTTCTCACCCGTTCGGGATTTTTGGGCGAACAACGATACTCCACAGCCACTTGGAGCGGCGACATCGGTACTCGTTGGGAAGATTTAAAAGCGCAAATTACCGCAGGACTCAACTTTTCAATTTCAGGCATCCCGTATTGGAGTCAGGACATTGGCGGTTTTTCGGTTGAAAAACGTTTTGAGGCCGCTCAAAACACTTATAACAAAACAAAAAAAGAAACCGAAGATTTAAAAGAATGGCGCGAACTCAACGTGCGTTGGCATCAGGTAGGCGCATTTGCTCCAATGTATCGTAGCCACGGTCAGTTACCCTTCCGCGAACCATGGAACATCGCACCAGAAAACTCCGAAACTTACAAATCAATAAAGTATTATCTTGATTTGCGTTACCAGTTAATGCCTTACATTTACTCGCTGGCAGCCAAGGTGCATTTCAACGACTATACAATAATGCGTCCACTCGTAATGGATTTTGGCACCGACAAAAACGTGCTCAACATCGCTTATCAGTTTATGTTCGGACCCTCAATTATGGTAAATCCAGTTTACAAATATAAAGAGCGTGAACGTGAAGTTTATTTTCCCAAAGGCGAAATATGGTACGATTTCTACAATGGTACAGTGGTGTCGCAAGGCGGTGAAAGCAAGATAGTTGCCGCTCCTTACAATCGTATTCCGCTGTTTGTACGCAGCGGCTCAATCATTCCGTTTGGACCATCCATTGAGTATACGCGCCAAAAACCTGCCGACAATATCCGTATATACGTTTATGCGGGCTCTGACGGTGGATTCACCCTCTACGAAGACGAAGGCACTAACTACGGCTACGAGGCAGGACGTTTCGCAAAAATCAAGTTTTCATACAACGAATCGGCACAGATACTCACCATATCCGACCGCGAAGGCGATTTTCCCGGTATGTTGAAACAAAGGACATTCACAGTAGTGGCAGTGTCACCAGCAAACGCCAAAGGCAAAGAAATTACAGTTAAATACGACGGCAAGAAACAAGAAATAGAATTATAGCCGCTTCAAAACACAACACACAGGTCACTGTACAAGTTTTTTTGCACGGTGGCTTTTATTTTTTCAAAAAAAAACGTATAATTGCACCGTTATTGCAGTAGGTAATTAAAACCAAAAACACGCAACAATGAAAAAGATTATTACAACCGCCGTGATGGCTTGCCTTTTTATGGCGGCTACGGCACAGGAGAACATTAATCCCACTGAGGAAATTAAAAAACAGCTCAGTAGCGACGAACTTACACGATATGAAAACGCCGAAGCCATCAAAGCCAAAGGCGACAACCTTATGCAGCAAGCGGTTACCAAACAAAACCAATCAGACAAACTAAAAGCGCAGGCTGCAAAACTCAAGAAAGGCAAGGCGAAAAAACTCAACAAACAAGCCGACGCCATCGACGATGCTGTGGCTACACAGAAAAACTCGGCTTACGCTCAATACGCACAAGCCGATAGAGAATTTTATGCAGTGTATTCGCAAAACCTCGAAAACCTTATGGAGACCTGCCCCGCCAACAAACGTTCATCGGCAGAATCGCATATTTCGGAGGCTGAAACATATTTTGCCAACGCCGAAGACCGCTTAAAACGCGTTCCCACTGGTAAAAAGATTACACCGCTACAAATTATGAAAGTGAAAGAAGAGGCAGACAAATCGTTTAACGACGCTCTCGACAACTACGTGCAGGCATACGCCGACATTCTCGGTTGGTACGACAAAAAAGAAGAACCCAAACCTCAGCCCGTAATTGTTCAAGAGCCACCCAAGCCTGCCGACAAAATTATCTACAAAGTGCAGATTGCCGCCGACGACAAACCTCTCACCATCGAATACCTACGCAAAATCTACCCCTCCACCGAAGGTCTCAACAACGAACTCGTTGACGGTATTTACAGATACTCCGTAGGATTTTTCAATACATACGAAGAGGCCGACAAAGCTCGCAAAGAAATCATTGCCAAAGGCGTAACAACAGGCGTTTTTGTGGTTGCATACAAAAACGGCAAAAGGGTAAGCGATATCTCCGAAGTATACACCGCTGAGTAGTACACACTTAATAATGAACACGATACAAAAGCAGACAACTATCAACTGCAACGGCAGATTATTAGACCTATCGGCACCCAAAGTCATGGGCATTATCAACAACACCGCCGACTCGTTTTACGGAGCAAGCCGGTGCAACACGCCCGATGCCATAGCCGCACAAGCCGAAAAAATGATTGACGAAGGCGCAGAAATTATTGATGTGGGCGCATTCAGCACTCGTCCTGGCTGCGTACAAGTATCAGAGCAAGAAGAACTTGAACGCATACGCACCGCTCTGAGCGCAATTAGGACAAATTTTCCCGATGTTGTGATTTCGGTGGATACATTCCGCAGCAGCGTGGCACGAATGTCGGCAGAGGAGTTTGGCGTGGGCATAATCAACGATATATCAGGCGGATATTTCGACCCTGATTTGTTCCGCACAGTTGCCGAAACCCGCGCCGCCTACGTGCTTATGCACTCAATTGGCAATCCGCTCGAAAAACATCAAACTGCACAATGCACTGATATTGTGGAAGATGTTATCAAGTTTTTATATACCAAAGTTGACGCGCTACGTCAGGCAGGTGTCAAGGATATAATCTTAGACCCAGGATTCGGTTTTGGCAAAACTCTCGATCAGAATTACGAACTGCTCAACCGTATGGACGATTTAAAGATTTTCAATCTGCCCGTTTTGGTAGGAGTTTCGCGCAAGTCGATGATTTTTAAACTATTAGAAACCGACCCCGAAAACTCGCTCAATGGCACTTCGGTAATCAACACCATAGCCTTAGCCAAAGGTGCCGACATTTTGCGTGTTCACGATGTAAAACAAGCCGTAGAAGTAATTAAAATATGCCAAAAAACAGGATTATAACAGCCATTGCCTTTTGGCTCTGCATGACCGCACTATGCGCAAACGCTCAACAAAAAGCAGGAACTTTTGTGGAGATAGGCGCAGGCATGTCGGTGAGTTCGCTGAGATTTTTGCACAGCATAAAGCCGGGTTTCAACGCACAAGTTGGAATTGGCTACACGCCGTTTATAGGACAGACATTGCTGATTCCTATCGACACAGTAGGCAATGCACGCTCTATCCACAATGTTCTCGACGAGCATATTCGCGCATACCTTTTTGTGTCGTACACATCCAAGGGCGAAACCAAAGTAAAAATCGACAATATTGAGGCACGTGGCGAAATCAACTATTTTGAAGTTAAGCCTCAAGGACGGTATTACATTCCCTTAACGCCGTTTTATGTAGGTGGAGGCATATTTATCGGCTATGCAGCAAGTCGCTCGCTATCGCACAATGGCAAACCTGTTAAATCGATTGACGCCAAAAACTACTATCACACCGCTGATGCAGGATTTCTTGCCGCAGGAGGAGGCGAAATTGGCGTTGGCAACGTGGTAATCACCAGCGAAATAAGTCTCGAAAAAGGCATTCTCAACGTATCCAAAACCTCAAAGAAAAAACACACCTTTGCATTGATGCTCACCGCGGGAGTGTCGCTGACAATATTAGATAAAAGTTTTAGGCATTATTAGTTTAGCCCTCTTACAATACTAAGGAATTCTGATAAGGTACGTAAGTCAACTTTTGGGAAATCATATTTATCTAATTCCCTAAAATGACGGTCGTTGCTTACTATATATGTGGCACCTGCTATTATTGCACAATCCACAAACTTATTATCATCAGGGTCGGTTGTAATAAGGTTAAAACGATAAGTAGGGTTGATACGCTTAATATTAGGAGTTTCTATCAATTCTTTCAATACAGTGTTGGCGATAAGATTATTATACCGCATAGCCAAAATTTCGTGATACTCAAAAAGTATTTCATTAGAAACACATAAAGTATATTTACCCGCACGAAATGCCTCCCAAATATCATTATTGTACGATCCGGGCATAATAACACTGATTAGGCAATTGGTATCAAGAACTATCTTCATTTATACGGAGTTCTTACGTGTTGATTAGACCAATCGTCTAAAGTACTTTGAGTAATATTGTTCTCCTTTTGAAATTGAAGCAACAATTTATCGGTTTTTTTTCGGTAAAACATAAGTAGTATATTCTGCAACTCCTTCTGTTCTTGCTCGGTATCAATATATGACATCAAGTTTAGCACATTTATTTGAGCGGGATTCAATTGTGTTGTCAACATACTCGATTATTTAAAATGAATAACTATTGCAAATATACTACTTATTTTTGAAAAAAAAACTCATACCGATTATTTTTTTATAACTGGTATGAGTTTTAAAAAGCCTGATAGTTAATTAGTTTATCGAAACCTTATAAGATTCGCCATTGACTAAAACTATATAAACACCTGATTTGGTGATAGATATTTCTTCGTGAGATGATTTTGTGGTGGCAGATTTTATGGTTCTGCCGTTTAAGTCGATTATTGTGTATTTGGTGTCGGGGAGAGTTTCGAGGTAGATGGTGGAGTTGAATGACCAAACTATTACATCAGTTTGAGTGTCGGGAATAAAGGATACAGGGGTTGTCAATGTAGTTTCAACACCTTGATATTCAACTTTCAATGTCTGCTCGCCGATTTTGGTCTTATCGAAACCAGTAATTTTGGCATTAGATAGATTGATGTTTTCCGTTTCTCCGTTATTATAAGTTAGAGTAAGTGTTCCGTCTGCAATTTCAAAGTCCTCTCCCACTTTATAATCAGTCTTCGGCATAGTGGATATTTCGATTGAGATAATCCCTTTGAAAATAGGTTCGCCTGATTTTGTTAAATATCCAGGATCAGATTCTCCACCGTCAATCTTAGCATAAGTGGCATCAATATGAGAGTCTGCGCCTGTGCATCTTGTACCCTTGCCGCCAAATAGTTTGGTGCAGTTGAAAAACATACATGACGATTCGGTAACAGATGCAGTAGACCAATCATCACCTACAAAAATAGCATTAAGGCTGCTGCAACAGAAGAACATATCAACCATAGTCGTAACATTCGCAGTATTAAAGTTGCTTACATCAATGGTGGTAAGGCTGGTGCACCAGGAGAACATACTACTCATATTCTTAACATTCGCAGTATTAAAGTTGCTTACATCAAGGGTGGTAAGGCTGCTGCAACCTCTGAACATATATCCCATATTCGTAACATTCGCAGTATTAAAGTTGCTTAAATCAAGGGTGGTAAGGCTGCTGCAACCATGGAACATATATCCCATATTCGTAACATTCGCAGTATTAAGATTCTCCTTAATCCCTGATATTTCTATAAGATTTTTAAACTGATAAAACCAATAAGCGCAACTTGTAGGTTTGCAATCTTTGAACGAAGCATCAAATACCACTTTGGTAACAGAATTACGGGTATCGTTGGGCCAATTAGAATCGTCCCAGTCCGATTGTAGTGGCAACGCCCCTGTAGATTTGCTGCTGTTGTAATAAAATGTGGCGGTGCCGTCTTTGAGCACAACGTAGGGCTCGTTTGTTTGTGCTATTGCGCCAAGAGTAGGCATTAGGAAAAGGATGGTGAGTAAAAGAGTAAAGATAATATTACTTTTACCCCCCCCCTATTGACTTTTTGTAAGGTTTAATTGGTTTATTCATTTTTATATCGATTTAAAGGTTATGAATTAATTTTAGATAATTATACGATACGCAAAAATAAGAAATGCTTTTCTATTTGCCAAAAATTTTATGAGTAGATAAAAATTAGAGAAAAAAATTGCAAGTTTCTTCGTTTTCCCCTTTTATTACTACTTTTGCGCATTGAAAAAAACGATAAAAATATGTCCCTCATCTCAAATATAAAAACCTACCTCGCCACTCCGGCACATACGGTCAACAGCAACTACCACATTGTGGCTATTGCTTTGGGCGTGGCGGTGTACCTTATTTTGGCTGTGCTGCAACCGTTTGGCATTAGCGATGGTCCAACAAGCAAATACATCTATCTACTTGGTTTTCCGATTATTACATATTTAGGTTCGATGCTGCCCACTGCCATTATGCACCGTATCTACAAAACCGATATTGAGGAAGGTAGATTCTCAAACGGCAAAAACATTGCTGCATTTATGCTGTCGGTGCTGATGATTATGGTGGGCAACTTTTTGTATTTCAAGGTTTTGAATCCGACCTCACCTACTTTGCCGCTTTTATGGTCGGCTATTTGGCAGACAATCATAATTTCGGTGCTGTTGTTGGGTGTTTACTTTGCCTTCGACAATGCCCGTCTGCGCCGCGAACTCGAACGCATTAACAAAATCAACCAAAAACTATCGCAAAAGAGCAACGCTCCCGCCGCTCCAATCATCAAAAAGCCCGAACCTCAGGCAAAACCATCTTCCACCGACATTGACCCTGAGGCTCTGCTATATATCGAATCTGACAAAAATTACTGCAAAATTACCACCGAAAGCGGCACTACCGTTATCCGTTCCACCCTCACCACTTTGGAAAACCAACTAAAACCATTTGGCTACATAATGCGCTGTCACAGAGCATTTTTGGTAAATATGACCAACGTTGAGGGTATTGAAGGTTCGGCATCCAACGGTTACCGCCTAAAAATCAAAAACCACCCCACAGAAGTACCGGTTTCAAGAACCTACATTTCGGCGGTGCTGCAATATTTTGAGGGTTAGCACTATTAATATTCATATTTTTGCGCAAACAAAAACTCCATCACTATGGAAAACATTCCGACAGGACATACTAAGGAAGACATCAAAACACGTGAAAAAATAATAAAGGATTTTTATGCAAAATGGATTTCTGAAAATCCCGAAAAAAAGATTTTAATGTCCATCTTAAACAGTACATCCTTGTAAAATTCTTATCCATAAACGAGACCTACGAAAAAGCATCAAGAAACTATGAATCAACACTTGCCGTTATGCAATTGAGCGATATATTGGCAAATGCCGCACCTCTTCCGTCTGCCGAAAAAGCAACCAAGAAAAACACAAAAAATCAAAAACAGTTTGAGAAATTATTGATTATGAAATATAAAGATATTAAACTAACGATAGGGCTGCAACGTTCAAACCAAGATTTAGTGCAATATTGTATAAGTGTACCACAAAAAAACAAAGCCGACTAAAAAAGCCGGCTTGTATGTTTTGAGGCTCGAAACGGCATAAGCCATAAAGGTTGTCATCCTTTCTGCGAAATCCTCTTATATTGACTTTGCAAAAATAAACACTTTTTTTTATCCCACCAAATTATTTCACATCTTTTTTCTCCCTGCATTTCGTCCCAAAAACCTAACCATTCGTCCCAACCCCTAAATTCTATCCCACAGAGGGGTGTAGAGTGTCCCACGGTATTGCATAATGAAATTTTCCATCGTTAATTTGCAAAAAAAACGAAACACGATGGACTATTTATCAGCATTATTATTAGGTTTAAGTAGCGGGATTGCCTGCATTTCGATTTGCCTTCCGGGAATGGTTCCGATTCTCCTCGGACAAAGTTCGTCGGTGGCGCAGTCGGCTAAGTTTGTTACCATTTTTCTTTCGGGACGATGGTTGGCGTACCTTTTTGCGGCGGTGCTAAGTTCGATACTTTCGGCAGCGGTTTACGGCATTGTTTCCGACCGTAAAGTTATGATAATTACACAGTTGATACTCGGTGTAATAATGCTTCTTTTTGCCTTGGGGAAACTTTCGAGCCGATGCTTCAACCCATTAAAACACAAGGCTTTGCGCACATTTGCAAAAAAACACGAATATGTTCTGCCGCTGATTATGGGCTTTGTAACCTCGGTGGCATTGTGTCCGCCATTTGTGTCGATGGTGGTGCAAACGGCTGGTGAACAGTCGTTTTGGCGCACAGTTGCATTGTTTTCAATGTTTTTCGTTGGCACTCTCCCCTATTTTCTGCCAGTTCCTTTGGTGGGATTAAGCCGCAAAAACGTGGCGTTCAAGCACATAGGACGTTACGCCGCCATCATCATGTGTATAGTATATTTTTATAACGCAATAAAACTTTTAATATCATAAAAATATGGAAAACAGATACAAAACCACGGGAAAAATACCCCGCAGCATTTTGGCAACACTGCCTATGTTTTTGATAATCTTTATCTTTTCTACACAGGGCAACATTGCCTTTGAATCAACCGCCGATGCACTTGCGTGGGCAGTGTCTACGGCGTTTTTTACGCTGATATTCTTCTTGATGCTCTACAAGGGCAAAACCGACAAGTATCGCGCTATTGCTTTTGGTGCGTCGGCGCTGTTGTTTGTAGTCGGGTTTATGGCAAACCTCATAGAAATCAGAGGTTCAATCAATTACGACACCAACACCATCTACAATTGCGACATTCCTTTTTGCCACATCGTTACCACAATGGTGATAATTCCGGCGGCAATTAAGCAAACAATCATCTTTTCGGGCAATCTCAACGAAGGGTTTGCCTCCATCGCATCGATGTTGGTGATAGTGATAGCAGCCGCAGTGCTTATGGGACGCGCATTCTGTTCGTGGGGCTGTTTTTACGGCGGTTGGGACGATATGACTTCGCGCATTGGCAAACGCCCTATTATCAAAAAAATCAACTCCTCGTTTAAATATTTCAGTTTTGCAATGCTGATACTTATGGCATTGTGGAGTGCCGAAAGTCTTGTGCCGCAATATTGCAATTGGCTCTGTCCATTTAAGGCTGTTACCGAGGGCGAAAAAATCGTTGACGGCGTAACACTTATAAAAAACATTATCTTTTACACAATGTTTGTAGCATTGGTTATAGTGCTGCCGATACTCACCAAAAAAAGGATTCAGTGCGCTACATTCTGCCCAATGGGAGCATTAATGTCGCTGTTTAACAAAATCAACATTTTTGAAATTTCATTAGACAAAGAAAAATGTATAAAATGCAATAAATGTATATCAAAATGTCAGTTGATGGCAATGAACAAAGACCATAAGCCATCGATTACCTGCGCCAAATGTGCAAGATGTATCGACAACTGTCCGTCGGAGGCTCTAAATTACAGAATCAAAGGTACTTCGGCAAAGGTGAGTGCAAGCACGGCTCGTGTTATTTTTCTTTACCTTGCCTACTCGTTTATGGTAATATTCTTGGGTTCGTGCGCAAGAGGCGGACTTGAAACTATCTTTAAATTAATCTTTTAAATCGTTACAACTATGAAAAACTTTATAGCAAAATTTTGGGCAATACTTTCGATATTTTTGCTCCTCGGCTCGTTTATGTTTGGACAGCAACTGCAAGACCTATTGATGAAAGCACCGTTTATGCACATCGACCCGTCGTATTCGGGTGGCGAAATTGAAAACACCATAGAATCAGAATGTTACACCATCAATATCCACAAAAAAGTATTTTCCGCCCTCATCGGCGAAGGCAGCGAAGGGTTCCGCCAAATAACAATTATAAAAAACGATTCTACTGTAAATAATTATAACATAAAGACATTTGCGGTAGATTCTCTAACAATGATAAAGATTGTCGACAATGTTCCAGAAGTAAGGAAAGGCGTTTCTTCATTTACAATACACGAAATAGGCATATCAGATAAAAAAATGATTTTTCGGATACAAGAGAAGAGATAAAAATGATGTTTTTATTACAAATAAAATTTCTATTTTTGCCAGCGGTTATTAATAGAACATTTTTGTAATGAAAAAAATAAAAAGAACGCTGATGTTATTGGCAGCGGTCGTTTGGGCAGCTGTTCTTGTTTATGGCATCGTAACATTATATACATCTTGGCAAAATGGCTACCGAACACCATCAAATCCAATATATCCTACAGAACTTGTATATAAAACCATCGAAGATAGAAACATCCGCATGGATGTATACCGACCCGAAGACACACTTTCGGCACACAAAACTATACTCTACATTCACGGAGGCTCATGGATTTGTGGCACAAAGCGTAAAGTACAAGATTTTTACCGCTATGATGTTATAAAAACTATGCTCGACAACCATATAGAAGTGATTTCGTTGGATTACAGTCTGATTGCCCGTCACGCCAATACTCTCGAAAACTGCATCTACGACTGCCGCGACGCAATGCATTATTGTATTGAAAATTCGCATTACCTAAAAATAGACACTGCGCACATAGGTCTATGGGGCTCGTCAGCTGGTGCACACGTGGCAATGATGAGCTTTGTACAGGAACGAGAAAATCAACACATAAAATGCATCATCGACGATTTTGGTCCCACCGACATAACAGAAATGTGGTCAAAAGTGCCAGATTTTTTGCGACGTCTTGCCTGCACTATATTTTTTCACATGAGGTATCGCGATTTAAAGAAATTTGAAGTGCTCACCAAAGCTTTCTCGCCGCTTCACCACACCGACAAGCTATGCCACGTACCTATTCTTATATCTCATGGCGACCACGACAAAGTGGTTAATTACCGTCAGTCGGTATGGCTTCACGATGCGTTGCCAAATACAACAGATATTTACATTTATCCCGGACTGGAACACGGTTTTGAAACTATGGATTCAACCGAGATACAGCATTACACCGACAGAGTAATGAATTTTATAAAAAAGCATTTGGATTAGGCGTTCTTTTCATAACCATTCGTAGGTTATGTTATTGGTTAATTTTATGAAATCTTAAATCCAATAACCAAAATATCGTCAACCTGGCTGTAAACTCCGCCCATCCAAGTTTCGATTTTTTCATCGAGGATTTCGCGCTGCTCAGCCATGGGATTTGGCGAAATTTCTTGAAGGAGTTTCTTGAATCGGCTCGACATAAATTTCTTGCCCGTTTTGCCGCCAAACTGCGATGCGTAGCCGTCGGAGAATATGTAAACAATGTCATCACGCTGCATATCAATATCGTAGGTGGTGAATCCAATGTCAACATAATCGTGAATACCAATTGGCATACGGTCGGCGCGGTACTCTTCGATTTCGCCGTCGCGCACAAGGAACATCGGGTTAAATGCGCCGGAGAATTGCAGTTTGAGCGTATCCAAATCAAGCACACAGAGAGCGATGTCCATACCGTCTTTTGCCTCGTCGAAACGACCTGTTTGGTGCAACGATTCGATAATATATGTACGCAAGAGGTCGAGAATATGACCAGAATTGAGTTCGTCTTGATATTTTACAATAATCTCGTTGAGGTAAGCCGAGCCGAGCATACTCATAAACGCACCCGGAACGCCGTGTCCCGTACAGTCGGCTGCCACAATTACAGCGTAATGGTTGAGGTGCTTAAAGTAATAGAAATCGCCGCTGACAATATCACGAGGTTTGAACAAAATAAAGTGTTCGGGCAGCACCTTGGCAATGTTGGCAGAAATAGGCAGAAGGGCAGTTTGAATACGTTTTGCGTAGTAGATACTGTCCATAATCTCCTTTTGGTGATGGGCAATCTCGTCGCGCTGCTGAGTAGCGATATTCTTCTGCACTTCAAGCTCGTCGCGCTGCGACAGAATCTCGTTTTTCTGCTGTTCGAGAGCAAGATTTTTCTCCTCGATGGCATCGCGCTGCTGGAGAATTTCCTCACGCTGAGTTTCAAGTTCGGCGTTTTTCTGTTCAATAGCGTCTTTCTGCTTGCGTATTTCGGAGGTACGCTCGGTTACCATACGCTCCAAATGCTGGTTGCGCATACGGAGCTGAGCCTCACGGAGTTTGATGATAAAATATACCACTGCCGAAACTGTTAACACCAAAAGCAGCATAAACCACCACTTACGGTAGAACGGACGCTTGATTTCAAAACTATAAGAATTAGAATAACACCAAATACCGTCTTTGCCTTTGGCGCGGTACACAAAATCGTATTTGCCGGGAGGTAGGTTTTGATAATTGGCGCGGTGTTCCTTGCCCAGAGAAGCCACATAGTCGTTGTCGAGACCTTTCATATAGAACTCGTATACCAACGACGCCTCGTCTTTAAACGATAGACCGGCAAGTTCAAACTGGAAGTTGTTTTCGTCGTGACTAAACACTGTGCGGGTACGGTCAAATGGCATACCATTGAGCAGAATATTCTCTAAACGGCACTGCGGCACAAATTTTTCGTTGCTGCCTTTTTTCAAATCGAACGACGAAACGCCATGGAATGTAGCCACATAGAGCACACCTTTTTTATTTATCAACAAACCATTGGTAACGATTTCGCTTCCGGGCAATCCGTCGTTGGCATACACTGAAAAATCTACACGGTTGTCGGGAATATTATAATAGCAGAACCCTTTGTTGGTTCCAAGCCAAAGATAATCCTTGTCGCGTGCTGGCAATATAGAATTGATGGCGTTAGATGGCAGCGTAGGAATATCTATCATCTTGAATTCGCCATCGGACGAATATATTCCCAAACCTTCTTCCATACCCACAAGCAGGTTGTCGCCCAAAATTGCAAGAGAAAGCACCGACGACGGAGTAGATTTAAGGAGTTCAAATCCGTTGCCATCGAATTTAACGATGCCCGTATTATTACCTCCAAGCACAAGTGTCTTATACTGAATCATTTGCGACACAAGCGAAGTAGACACGCTTCTGATAGGCACAGGGTTGGAGTCAAAATCTTGAATATGATAAACCACGCCATCGATACCCGTCAAAAGGAATATTTCGCCGTTTTGAGTTACAAACACATTGGTAAGGTTGTGAATACGATTTTTAAAAGTAAATTTCCGTTTGAGTTTCAAAGTGTTACAGTCAAAGAGATACCATCCGTAGCTATCGGCAATAAATATTTCTTCGGAATTGAGCACCTTAACCACGTAAGGCACCACATGTCCGTCGATATTATCTGAAAAATCTACCAATTGGTGCTGGAAATAGTACACCTTATTATTAAATGCCATCCAAATACGTCCGAGGTGATCTTCCTCAAAATTGTTAAGATAGCAATCCAAGTTTTCGGGATAGAGATTGCGGAGCGAACGATTGGTAAGTTTCTGAATACCGCCCGAAAAACCGAACCAATAGTTATCCTCTTGGTCTTCGTAATACGATAGCAGTTTAAGATCTTTCAAACCAATGCTTTGGTCATACTTGATGGCACTCTGCATCAGCGAGAATATCTGGAACGCCTCAAAGTTTGACACCAAGAATACCGAACCATCTCGATTTTGCTTGATGGTGTGAATGCGGCAGCTTTCAGGAATGCCAACTTTCTGATTGATTTTGAGCGATTCGAGATCACCGCGTGTAAACTGCGACAAATTGCCAGTATAAATGCCCTCTGTTGTAGAGAGCCAAATAATTCCGTCCTCATCTACAAACACACAGTAGCATTTTTTATCGGTTAGCATCCTAATCTCATTTTCCACAATCATAAAAAGGCCATCGGGCGAGGCAAGGAAAGTGTTGTGCCCCGAATTGTTCTGCGCCACAGAGTGTATGCAATCGGGCAGAGTGGGGAAACGCTTGTTCAACTGCTGCGTTTTGTCATCGGCGTCGAGAGTACAAAGTCGTTTGTCGCCGAAGAAATATTTAGTGTCTTTTTTATCGATGTAGATGTGCTTAAACGCCATATCCGAAAGCATTTGCGTAAAGGTGCCATCAGGATGGAGGCATGTAACACCCTTGAGAGTTGCAAAATAGATGTTGTTCTTGCTATCTTGGGCAATGTCGAACACAACATTGCTACTGAGCCTGTCGGGTGCACTGGTATAGTTTGTCATCTGACGGCCGTTGTATTTTACAGCTCCCGACTGAGTACCAAACCACATAAATCCATCATGATCTTGGAAAATGCACATAATGTCTTCCTGCGGCAACCCTTGGTCGGTTCCGTAGAATACAAATGGGAAATAGCCTGTCTGATATGTTTGATACATAGCCACAAGGTGGTTTTGTGCAGCCTTGTAAGGTATTCCGGCCTGATCCATAAACGCTTGATCCAAAACGCCCGTGGAACTTGTGTAAACAAGGAACTCCAGAATTTTTTGGCGAAGTTTGGGTTGGTTTTTCTTAATACCCCAACCTACTGAACTGATTTCGCCAAGCACAAATTTCGACTCAAGCTGCGGATATTTAGGAAGGCTGTAAATGTCGAAGTTAACGATACAGTAATCGGCACGACCACTCATTATCTCGCTAAAAAATTCGTTAGCCTCTTTGTAATAATAATTGGTTATGTCGTTGTCGATCAATGCCTCTTCGTATACAGAACCTTTTGACGTAACACCTCGGTATTTATGAAGGTCGTTGATATTCTTGATGTCGAGATTTTTACTAGCCACCACCACATTGGCAGTAGGCAAAACGTCAACAATATCAATTTTTTTCAAACGCCAATCGATAGGGGCAAGAAGGTCGCAAGCCACGTCAATAGTGTTGAACCATTCTGGGGTGTAACTGCTGTCGCGGACAATTTCGTCGTTGCTATCGGTAAAGTAATCGGAGAGGTTGGGGATAATTCTAATTTCGAGGTCAAGGCCGAGATATTTGGCAAAATCTCCTGCAAGCGAATGGTTGAACTGCTTGATACCGTTTGAGTGATACACCATTTCACGGTCGCGGAGACCAACTATCAACTTGCCAGATTCCATAATCTCGTCGAGGTCGCGATAATTTGACATTCCCTCGGTAGATTCAGAATATGAATTAATAATCTCGTTGTAAGATTGATAGTTGACACCAAATTTAGATGTAAACATCTTGTCCAAAACGCCACTGCCACGAATCATGGCAAAAAAGTCGTCGATAGCGGTGCGGAGCGAACGGTTGCCTTTTTCTACAGCCCAACCCACATCATCGGGCTTGGCAATAGGGAATGCAAGTTTAAACTGCTGATTATCATTAACAAACTGCAAACCAAGATAAGATACTGTAATAAATCCGTCAACCTTGCCCTGACGAGCCAAAAGCTGCGATTCTTCCTCGCTCTTGGTGCTTACAAATGATATTCCACCGCCTATCAAGTCGTTGATTTTGGCAATGTTGGTAGCGTAAGATGAATTTTCGAGAAATGCTATGCGCAAACCTTTCAAATCTTTGTAACTCTTCACGTTAAGCTTTTTACCCGATTTGTGATAAGTTTCGGGCAACATAAAATTGGTAAAGAGAGATTTTTTTGTTTTACGTTTACTAACGATCAACAAGTCGGACACATCCATCACACCAGCAAAGTCGAAGAATTTTTCGCGCCAAGCATAAATGTATGTTGTTCCGCAGATAAAGTCGGCACGTTTGAGTGCGTCGGGGGTGTAACTAATTGAATCGTTGGTTTGATAGTCGGGTGGAATAACGCCGTTGTGCGAGAAAATTTCGTTCCAAGATATGGTAACAATCTCTAAATCAACATTTAGAAACCGAGCGAATTCTTTTGCAAAGTTGTAGTTGACAGTCTCCAAACCACTCTGGGTAAACGCCACGCGGATTACTCCACTTCGGCGTATCTCGTCGAGCGTTCGTGCTGTAACTGTCTGAGTTATTGCTACTAATATTAATAATAACGCTAAAAATCTCTTCATTTAACTTACAACATTACAAATGAGCTGCATATAGGTTTCAAATTGCAAATATACATAACTTTATTTGTTTTCGGTTGTTTTAATTGCAATTTTTGTGCCTATTGCGAAAAAAAAAGTGCAATAACTATAAATAATGATTCTTTTCAGAAATAAATCACTAAAAAAAGGTATTGCAGCAAAGCAACTAAGGCTCTACCTTTGCACCGTACAAAAAAAGGTATAAGCCTTTCACGATTTTGATTGTTTGTTTGATTTTTTTATCGCAAAAAACGTCGGCGAAGTGATTTCGCAGGCGTTTTTTTTATTGCTCTTTCATCGACTCCACTATCCGTTTCATCACTTTGTCATATTCCTCTGATTTGGAGGCGGAAATCATTGCAAATACTTGATAATAAGAAGTTTTGCCTTCGTATAGAGCAAGACGGATGTACGATTTATCGGTTTCGTATTTGGCGTTGTATGCCAACGACCGCACCTCCATAGTGTTGATAACGGTGTCGATGTTTTCTGATACGGAGAATTTTTGCGATGCGGCCTTTAAATTGGAGATTACCATCGAACAATATCCGTCGAAACCCTTGGCTGCGGCAAATTGAACCGAGTCGGGATTTTCTGCCAAATAATTATCAATCAAATTGTTGTATACAGAAATGGTATCGGCTATCACCATCACCGAAATGCTGTTGTCGAGATTACCGTACTGCATGATGGCATATTGGTTCAATCCCTTGATGGTGTGCATGTCGGGCGGAAGCATCAGCGAAATAGTTGAATCATTGGATTTTACCTCTACCCAATTGTCTTTGGGCGCACAAGCGGCAAATAATGTCGCCAATAATAGTGATATTATTGTAAGTTGTTTATACATAACTATTTATTCAAACTTTTAAGATAATTGTCGATACGTTTTAATCCTTCCTCAATGTTTTCGAGACTGTTGGCATACGAAAACCTTATAAATCCCTGACCCTGAGAGCCAAAGTCGGTGCCCGGAGTTACACCTACGTGGGCATTCTCCAAAATATCAAAGGCAAAACGGTACGAATCGTTGGTATACTTGCGGGCGTCGGCAAACACGTAGAATGCACCTTCGGGTTCGGCGGCAATTCCAAGACCAATTTTGCGGATGGCAGAAACCATAAATTCGCGTCGTTGGTTGTAGATATTGCGCATATTTTCAACATCTTTGCCAGCATGGAGAATGGCTTCAACACCTGCCTCTTGCGATACCGACGGGGCGCAGATAAACAAGTTTTGCTGCATAATTTGCAACTTGCGCATATATTTTAAAGGTGCCACAATGTAGCCAAGGCGCAATCCTGTCATTGCATAACGTTTTGAAAATCCGTTGATTACAAATGCTTCTTGCGAGTATTCTAAAATAGAATGAGCCTTGTTTTTGTATACAAGTCCGTGGTAAATTTCGTCGGAAATCACTGTAATACCGAGATTTGCGATGGCTTTGAGGGTTTCGCTGTCGATAACGTAGCCAAGCGGATTCGATGGCGATGTTACAAAAATTGCACGGGTTTTTGAAGTGATTTTTGCCTTGATATCGTTGATATTGATTTTAAAACCATCGTCGGGATTGAGCTTCACCTCCACAGGCACGGCGTTGGCGGCAAGTATAAAATTGCGGTAACACGAATAGCCAGGGTTAAAGATAATCACCTCGTCGCCAGGGTTGCAGAGCAGTTGCAGCACCATAAGTATTGCGGGCGACGAACCTGACGTAACCACCACATTATCAGCGTCAAAATCAGTGCCGTATTCGCGTGCGTAAAGTCCTGCGATAGCCTCGCGCAAACGGAGAGTTCCAAGCGAATGAGTGTAATGTGTAAGTCCCCTAACCATAGCCGAAGCCACAGCCTTTTCCACGCAGTTAGGCACGTTGAAATCGGGTTCGCCCACCTCCAAATGAATAACGCTAACTCCCTGATGTTGCAGTTCTTGTGCGCGTTCAAGCACCTCCATCACCATAAAAGGCGACATTTTGTCGATATTATTGTTCATAAAGATACATTTTTTGCACGGCAAAAATATGGATAAATAAGGATAATGGCAAAAGAAATTTTCTACAAGGGTTCATCCAATGTCTTCATCAATCCGTCTACAGCTTCTTCGATTTCCTCTTTGATGATGGTGAGAGGTGGGGTAAAACGGAATGCGTGATCTCGGAAAATGAATGTGTCGGAAACTATGCCGTTGGCAATAGTCTTGTGCCAAAAGTTAGACATATCTATTGAATGGTCTACCTCTATTCCACGGAAAAGTCCGAGTCCCCAAGTGCGGATTACCCGTGGATGCTTTTCGATCAGCGATGCAAAATAGTCGCCCTTTTCTGTGGCTGTTTCTACAAGATGCTCATTCTCAATTACATTAATATTAGCAAGGGCAGCGGCGGTGCATACGGGATGTCCGCCGAATGTGGTGATGTGCCCGAGGATTGGATTGTCGCAAAAAACCTCCATCATCTTTTTATCTGCCACAAATGCGCCAATGGGCATACCTCCGCCGAGACCTTTGGCAAATGTTACCACGTCGGGCACAATGCCGAAATTTTCAAAGCCGAACCATTTGCCGGTGCGCCCCCACCCCATCTGCACTTCGTCTATTATTAAAAGTGTGCCGGTGGCTGTGCAACGCTCACGCAATGCAGCAAGCCATCCGTTTTCGGGAATATTGAGTCCGCCCTCGCTTTGAATAGCCTCTGTGATAACGCAGGCGGTGTTTTCGGTAATCTGCGCAAGGTCGTCGAAGTTGTTGAAACGCAGAATCTTAACGCCTGGCATAAGCGGACGGTAAGCCGATTTAAAATATTCGTCGCCCCAAACGCTCGTTGCGCCGATGGTAGAACCGTGATAAGCTTTCTTAAATGCCACAACCTCAGGACGATGAGTATAACGTTTGGCAAGTTTTATAGCCCCGTCGGTGGCCTCGCCGCCACTGTTGACAAAGTAGACCTGATTGAGCGACGATGGCAGAAGGTCGGTCATTTTTTTAGCCAACATCACCTGCGGGTACTCGATATATTCACCGTAGACCATCAGGTGCATATATTTCTCAGCCTGCTCTTTAACGGCCTCCACCACTTTGGGATGGCAGTGCCCCACATTTGCCACGGATATACCCGAAACGGTGTCGATATACTTTTCGCCGTTGGGACCGTAGAGATACACGCCCTTGGCTTTTACCACCTCTATATTTAAAGGTGTGAACGATGTTTGAGCCACGTGGCTAAAAAACATCTGACGAGGAGTCATTATCATAATTGCTAAAATTTTAATCTGGTGCAAAGGTAGTAAAAAAAAAGTCCCACAAACCTTATAGTTTTGTAGGACCCTTTATAGATAATTGATAGTGAGATTAGTATTTTTTTGAAGCGGATTTTCAAATAAAAAACGCGTTTGAGGTAAGATTCTATTAGTTATGAGAATAAATGCCGTTGGCGAAGATAATCTTTGAGATTTAGAGAAGTGTCTTCAAAATCTATCCTCAAACGCGTAAAAAAATAAATAACCTTGTTTGAATAAAAAAAGAAAAAATTTTAAAAGAACATCGACTATTTAAAGTCTGCCAAATTTGTTTGCTTTTGACACTGCAAATATACGGCGGATAATTAGTTCCACCAAATGTCAAAATGCCCCAAAATGACGAAATGCACGTTTTGAAGGACGAAGTGCAGAAACCGAAGGACAGAATGTATTTTTTGAAGGACGAAAAATTTACAGCCTTCATACGACTTACAACACGGAGTAAAATTAACATTACAATTTAATATCTATACAAAGAAAAATTAACTTATACCGTGAAAAATGTAGACAATATTAACCGAGTGTTAAAATCTGCGTTTTTTTGGGGCATTCGCACCAAAATTCAATGTTAACAAATTAACAAAAAATACGCTAAAAAAAATCACCACCTTTGCAAAATGCTAATATACAAATTATTACAAAGACTACAATAATATTTAGGGTGTTAATAAGTTGTTGAAATATAAAAGCCACAAAAAGATATTTTTAATATAACTTTGCAATACACGATAAAACAAACATACAAACAGACAAACAAAAACACATTAATATAATAGAACACACTCAAAAGAAACTTTACCCGATTTAAAGGGTACTAAACAAAATTCAAGGAAATATGGAATTAACAACATTAAGCTACCAACCCCTAAAACACCAAGAGAAAAGTATGATACAGACCGTAGTAAAACGCGACGGCCGCGTTGTCGGCTTCAACGAAGAAAAAATTGCTGCCGCCATCCGTAAGGCTATGATGCAGACCGAGCTTGGTGAGGACATCAAACTCATCAACCGCATCACCGACCACATCGCCCTCAACGGCAAAAGTCAGATGACAGTGGAAGAGATTCAAGACGCAGTGGAAAACGAACTTATGAAGAGTTCGCGCAAGGAAGTTGCACGCGCTTACATTTCGTACCGCGACAAACGCAACGTTGCCCGTAAAGCCAAGACTCACAACATCTTTACCGAAATCATCGAGGCCAAAAGCAACGACATCACCCGCGAAAACGCAAATATGAACGCCGACACCCCAGCCGGTATGATGATGAAGTTTGCAAGCGAAAGCACAAAGCCGTTTGTCGACGATTATCTACTTTCCGAAGACGTTAAAAATGCAGTCAAAAAAGGTTATATCCATATTCACGATAAGGATTATTATCCCACAAAAAGTTTAACTTGTGTGCAGCATCCGTTAGACAAAATTCTTGAATACGGATTCAGCGCAGGTCACGGCGAATCGCGTCCCGCAAAACGTATCGAAACAGCTTCGATCCTCGGCTGCATTTCGATGGAGACTGTTCAAAACGAGATGCACGGTGGTCAGGCTATTCCCGCTTTCGACTTCTATCTTGCGCCCTACGTTCGTTCTTCATATATAGAAGAGGTAAAAGTGCTCGAAAACCTCTACGGCGAGGATTACAGCAACCTCTACAACATTGAAATCGACGACTATATAAGCAAAGAACTTGGCGACCTCAAAGGCATCGACCGCATCAAGCAGCACGCCATCAACCGCACAGTCAACCGCGTTCACCAATCGATGGAGGCATTCATCCACAATATGAACACGATCCACTCGCGCGGCGGCAACCAAGTGGTTTTCAGTTCGGTAAACTACGGCACCGACACTTCTGCCGAGGGACGCTGCATTATCCGCGAAATGCTCGTTAGCACATACGAAGGCGTGGGCAACGGCAGCACCGCTATTTTCCCGATTCAGATTTGGAAAAAGAAACGCGGCGTAAACTATCTGCCCGGCGACCGCAACTACGACCTTTACCAGATGGCTTGCAAGGTTACAGCAAAGAGATTCTTCCCAAATTATCTCAACCTCGACGCCACTTACAACCAATGCGACAAGTGGAAAGCCGACGACCCCAAGCGTTACGAATACGAGGTAGCAACAATGGGCTGCCGCACAAGAGTTTTTGAAAACCGTTTTGGCAAAAAAACTTCAATCGGTCGTGGCAACCTTTCGTTCACTTCGGTAAACATCGTACGCCTTGCAATTGAGTGCATGTCGATTGAAAACAAAGAAGAGCGTATTGCTAAATTCTTTGAAAAACTTGATGCTACATTGGCAATAGCAGCCAAACAGTTGCACGAGCGTTTCAATTTCCAGAAAACAGCCCTTGCAAAACAGTTCCCGCTGTTGATGAGCCGCTTGTGGATTGGCAGCGAAAAACTCAAACCCAACGACACTATCGAAAGCGTTATCAATCAAGGTACATTGGGCGTAGGTTTTATCGGATTGGCAGAATGTTTAAAGGCGTTAATCGGCAAACACCACGGCGAAAGCGAAGAGGCTCAGCAACTTGGATTAAAGATTGTTACCTTTATGCGCGACAAATGCAACGATTTTAGCGAACAATACAGCCACGGCTACGCAGTGCTTGCCACTCCCGCCGAAGGTCTCAGCGGATCGTTCACCCGTCGCGACAAAAAAGAGTTCGGCATAATACCCGGAGTTACCGACCGCGAATATTACACCAATTCGAGCCACGTGCCGGTATACTTCAAATGCACCGCTATCGAAAAAGCAAAAATTGAGGCTCCTTATCACGACCTCGAACGCGCAGGTCACATTTTCTACGTAGAAATCGACGGCGACGCTACCCACAATCCCGATGTGGTGGCAAGCGTGGTGGATATGATGGACAAGTACAATATGGGTTACGGCTCGATCAACCACAACCGCAACCGCTGTATGGACTGCGGATACGAAAACGCCGACAAGGAGATGACCAAATGCCCCAAATGCGGTAGCGAAAACATCGACAAGTTGCAACGCATCACAGGCTATCTCGTTGGCACAACCGACCGTTGGAACCGCGCTAAACTTTCGGAACTCAACGACCGCACAACTCACTCACTTTAAAAAGGAACATTTTTTTAAACAAGGAGACAGAAAATGAAAATAATGGTAATGGACGTCATTGAGTACACCACCTCTGACGGACCCGGATTCAGAACCTCAATATACTGCTCAGGCTGCAACCACAAGTGTCGCAACTGTCAAAACCCACAAACGTGGAACATTATGAACGGAAAGCCCGTTGACGTGGAAGACCTTTTTATGAAGGTTTACCGCAACGAAATGTCGAACGTAACCTTCTCTGGCGGCGACCCGTTTTACCAGCCCACAGCGTTTGCCGAACTTGCCAAGATGATTAAGGAGAAGACCAACAAGACCATTTGGTGCTACACCGGCTTCACCTACGAGCAGATTCTCAGGGACGAAAAGATGAGCAACCTTCTCAAATACCTCGACGTGCTTGTTGACGGCGAATTTGTGCAAGAACTCCACGACCCCGACCTCCTTTTCCGCGGCAGCAGCAACCAGCGCCTCATCGACGTTCAAGCCTCGCTCCGCAAAGGCAAAGTAGTTCTCGACCGCCACGACCCTTTTGACATCTACGAGCAGTGCGAAGAGCACAGCCGCCTCTGCGCCGCTGTATAAACGCGATTTACACTAACACTGATAATCCGCCAAACTCGAAAATTTTTGTTGAGTTTGGCGGATTATTGTTATACAAATTTTGAACGAAATATGTTTGGTGCATTGAAAAAGTCGTTGTTAGCCAACACTATTATTATTATTCTCCATTTAATTGATTCAATTCTCTTTGTGCATCTACGTCTCCTTGTTCAGCGGCTTTTTTGTACCATTTAACAGCCTCCGAATAGTCTTGGGGCACTCCAGAGCCTTTATAATAACAAAGTCCCAGATTGTATTGTGCAGTTGCGTTTCCTTGTTCAGCGGCTTTTCTGTACCATTTTACAGCTTCTGAATAGTTTTGGGGCATTCCTGAGCCTTGTTCATAACAATATCCCAGATTGCATTGTGCAGTTGCCTTTCCTTGTTCAGCGGCTTTTCTGTACCATTTTACAGCCTCCGAATAGTTTTTGGGCACTCCTGAGCCTTTATAATAACAAACTCCCAGATTGCATTGTGCATCTGCGTCTCCTTGTTCAGCGGCTTTCCTGTACCATTTTACAGCTTCTGAATAGTTTTGGGGCACTCCTGAGCCTTCATAATAACAAAGTCCCAGATTGTATTGTGCAGTTGCGTCTCCTTGTTCAGCGGCTTTCCTGTACCATTTTACAGCCTCCGAATAGTTTTTGGGCACTCCTGAGCCTTGTTCATAACAATATCCCAGATAGCATTGTGCTCTTGCGTATCCTTGTTCAACGGCTTTTCTGTACCATTTAACAGCCTCCGAATAGTTTTGTGGCACTCCAGAGCCTTTATAATAACAAACTCCCAGATTGTATTGTGCTCTTGCGTGTCCTTGTTCAGCGGCTTTTTTGTACCATTTGACAGCCTCTGAATAGTCTTGGGGCACTCCTGAGCCTTCATAATAACAAACTCCCAGATTGTATTGTGCTCTTGCGTATCCTTGTTCAGCGGCTTTTTTGTACCATTTGACAGCCTCTGAATAGTCTTGGGTCACTCCAGAGCCTTGTTCATAACAATATCCCAGATTGCATTGTGCAGTTGCGTTTCCTTGTTCAGCGGCTTTTCTGTACCATTTTACAGCTTCTGAATAGTTTTGTGGCACTCCAGAGCCTTCATCATAACAATATCCCAGATTGCATTGTGCTCTTGCGTGTCCTTGTTCAGCGGCTTTTTTGTACCATTTAACAGCCTCCGAATAGTTTTGTGGCACTCCAGAGCCTTCATCATAACAATATCCCAGATTGTATTGTGCTCTTGCGTGTCCTTGTTCAGCGGCTTTTCTGAAATAGGGTATGGCGTTTGTATAGTCTTTTTTATCAAAGAAGGATTCTCCTTTGGAATTTAATACCTCGGCGGATGGTTGGTCTTGATGGAGTGTAACGCTGTCTTGCTCATCCAATTCCACGTGGAAGGGTTCATTAGTTTTTATTTCGTCGGGCTGGATTTGCGCCGTGGCAATGTATACTTGCGTCAGTAGTAGCAGAAGGTTTATTGAAATGATAAGTCGTTGCATGGTTGTGTTTTTTTATGATTAATGTTGCAAATATACGTTATATTTTACTTTTAAAAACAATTTTAATGAAATTTACAGTTAAAAAGACCTCTACAACACCATAAACAAATGGTATCATGTCTATCTTTTTTTTATCGGACAGCAAATTTTTAATCGAACCACAGTGGAATTGAAAGTAATATACTTAGGTTATGGGCGGAGCAAATGACCAATTGTTTCTAAAAAACGGAATGTTTTTTGTAAAAAAGATATATATTTGCAGCGGATTTAAAGAAGTAATATCTTATGCCTATAACACTATTTACTAATAATATTCGTGTTTTTGTGGCCGACACGTCGCCTCAGGAGGAGGCTGTGCGCCAAAAACTTTGCCGTGTGCTCAGCCGTGCAGGGTTGGAGGTGGTAGACTCTTTGCTGGGCGACGATGCAATCCAAAATGCCGACTGCTCTGTGCACATTCTGGCTGAAAGCAATGAAACCAAACGTTCGGCATTGTTGCAATATAATGCCGCCAAGCATCTCCGTTCCGACCATTTCAAAATGTTTGTATGGAATCCGTCGGGGTTTGTCAACGAGTATATCAACAACATACGCCGCGATGTGGTAGAAAACACCATCTACTCGTCTACCCATTCTCCAATAGTGTTTGTGGAAGAGCTCCGTGGCATTATGAATATGCGCAAGGATGCCGCCGACGAGGTACAAGAAAAAGATATTTTCTTTATTTACAACGACTTAGACAAAGATACCGCCATAGATATCTACAATATGCTCTCTGATATTCAGTCGGTGGCAAAGTTGAGCATTACTATGACCAACTATACCGACTACACTCAGTATATCCGCAATCAGTTGCAGGGCTGCAAAATAGGTGTTATTTATTACAACTACGCCGGTGATTGGGCTCTTTCGTTTGCCCGTCAGGTGTGGAAAGATACTGGAGGCAGCAGCAGTCCGGCTCCATGGTTTGTGGTGGCCAACAGCGACCACGCCAAAGAGGAGGATCTTCGTGCCTTTAACGGAATAATTGCCCATTCGGTACGCGAGAAAAGCCTGATCCCATTAGACATAAAAATATTTTTCGACAAAACAGTAGAAACCAAGCCAAAGCAATAGCCAATAATGTCAAACATCTGCCCATATCCAGGTCTACGACCATTTACCGAAGAAGAGAGCATCTTCTTCAAAGGGCGAGATTTGCACATTCAGCAAATTGTGAAATTATTGGAAATCAATAAGATGGCATTTATCACTGGTGCCTCGGGTGATGGCAAGTCGTCGATGGTGTATGCTGGTGTGATACCATACATACGTGCTGGATTCTTTAAATCGCAGTACAACAGTTGGTTGATTGTTGACTTCAAGCCACATCGCAATCCTTTGGAGGCGATGTCAAAAGCTGTGTCGGCAGAATTTGGCATCAACTACAACCATTGCGCCGAAGAACTAACCCTCGGATTCTCCTCTTTGATAGAAATTTACAAAAACTCTGGCTATTACGTCACCGACACACCCGACGCTGTTAACAAGGGCAAAAACCTGCTTATTATCGCCGATCAGTTTGAGGAAATTTTCACCAATTCCGAAAACTTCAACGACGGCAAACCCAGCGACGAGAGTTACACTGCCATCAACCTTCTGTTAGAAACAGTTAGATTGTCAGTTGCCGAGAAACTACCTGTGTATGTGATATTTACAATGCGTTCTGACTTCATCAGCCAGTGCACTGTGTTTAAACATCTACCTGAGTTTATAGCTTACAGCCAGTTTTTTGTGCCGCAGTTGAAACGCGATGAAATCCGTCAGGTGATAGAGCAACCAGCCATACTCGCAGGCGGAAGCGTGTCGTCGCGGCTTACCGAAGTTTTGATCAACAATCTTACCACAGGTTTCGACCAGTTGCCTGTGCTGCAGCACGCTCTTAACATGCTTTGGAAAACCGCCGACTACGGTAGGATCGAGTTAGACCTTATTCATCTTGCCAGAATAGCAGGCATTTCTAAGGATGTGCTTTCCGAACGAGAGCAGGCAGTGTTCAACGCTTGGTTAGCCACCCGTCCCGATTATGTGCGCAAGTATTTTGCCAAGCCCAACCTCGACAATGTGCTCAATGCCCACGCAGGAACGCTCTACGAATCGGCTTACAACTATTTTTTGAAAAACGCCGATTGGGCCGACAAGAACATCACCGACGAAGAGGCAAAACAGATAATCGAAACTGCATTTAAGAGCCTCACCAAAATCGACAACAACCGTCTTGTGCGCAACCGCTGTACAATTCACGAAATTACTGGCATCATCAACAAACCAAACATCACAGAAGCAACGGTTTGCGGCGTTTTAAACATATTCCGCGACGAAGACAACCCGCTACTCCGCCCCTTCTGTGTGCGGGGCAACCTCGAAACCCAATATCTCAGCGGCGACACCGTGCTCGACGTAACCCACGAGGCTCTGATTCGAAATTGGCGTCGTCTTGCCAAATGGGACAAGGAGGAACTCGCCAACCTCAACGACTACAACGAGTTTAACGCACAAGTACAGCGTTGGCTCGACAGCGGACGCAATCCTGAGTTTCTTTTGCCATCGGGCAACTACACCGTGTTTCGCCAATGGTACGACCGATGCAAACCAAACAAATATTGGATTCTAAAACACGACACCTCGTCACGCCCCGAATCCGACAAACTTAACTCTGCCACTAGCCGAATGGAAACACTCGACCTCTTTATGGAGGAGAGCCACAGCGCCATAGTGGCAAAAGAGAAGTCGCACCGCAAAAAAGTGGTAATTGCCATCTGTGCTCTTGTGGCGTTCATACTATGTCTTGCAGGGTTCTCGTGGTGGGCTATGTCGGAAAAGAAAAAAGCCGATGAGCAGACTTTGCGTGCCGAGGAAAACGCTCAACGTGCCGAAGAACAACAACATAAGGCCGAAGACCAAGAACGAATAGCAAAAATACAGCAGCTACTTGCAGAGCAGGCTAATTTGGTAGCCGAACAGCAGCGCGACTCGGTGCAATTGATGTACCAACGTGCAAGGGCTGCAAAATTAGAGTCAGACCGCGCACGCCGCCTTGCCGAAGAAGCCCAACAGAGAGCCGAGCAAGAGCGTCTGAATGCCGAATACAACTTTCTTCTTGCTGAAAACCAACGTGATACCGCTGAACGGGAACGCCGTAACGCCCTCCACCAAATGGACCTTACAAAAGAAGCTAACGACAATGCCGCACACCTTTATTATGTAGCTCTTTGCAATACGCTGGCGATGAAGGCAAAAAATCAGTACGAAGACAAGACCCTCAACCTACGTCTCGCCAAAACAGCCTGCGATATGAACATCAAAGGCGGAAACACTTATATCAACGCCGACCTTTACGATGCTATGCTCTTTGCCATGGAGCAGAACAACATTATCAAACCCCTCAACATTCCTGGCGGTCCGTTCAAAGCATTTGCCGTTGACAAGGCGGGACATATCATCACATTCTCCGTATCTGGCGAAATTGGACGTTACAAAATCACCAGCAGCGGCAAGGCCGAAAATATCAGCAATGGTCCTCGCGAAATTGGCTACCGCATTCCAGTGGAATCGGCATCGTTTATAAATCCATCTCTGATAGCCTATTCTGCCAAAGACCGCAAGTCGTACCTTCTCGATGTCGCTACAAAACGACGCACACCGCTACCGCAGACAGGCGAATATATATCGTCAGCTTCGGCATCGCCCGACGGTAGCAAATTTGCCATCGGCTACGTCAACGGCAAGGTGATGACAATGCCCATAGGCGGCGGCAATCCGTTGGCAGAAACGGTGTTCGACAACAATATCACTGATGTTTACTATCACAACGACAATAAGATATACGTACTTTTTCACAACGGAAGCCTTGCCAAGTGGAATCCCTCCGACGGTAGTGTTAAAACCTTAATTGCCGTCAATCCGCCTTTGCACGCCTACAAGATGGCTGCCATCACCGACAAAAACCTTCTTGCCGTATGCTTCAGCGATGGAAGTATGCAGTTTGTAGACCTTACCGACGACTCTACCGTTAGCAATATGGTGGCGGGACATTCAAAACTCGAAAACCTACTCTACGACCCATCGTCGGGCATACTCGCCATATCCTCGGCCGACAAGCGTATTTCGCTTATCAACACCAATGACCTTAAACAAAAACCACTTGTAATAGAGGAGCATAGTCTTGGCAACAGCAAGGTCAAGTGTATGGGTTTCAATAGCAAAGGGGTTCTTTTCGCTCTCACCGACGACAACATTCTACGTTTTTGGGACCCAAATCCCGAAACATATTCAAAAGCACTTTCGTCTATGAATTTGACTTCGCTCTCCGACACCGAATGGAACTTGATTATGGGTAGTGAATTTTCTGAAAGATGACATTAATTAATTAAGGATATGGATTTTAGTTTGTTAAATATAATACTGGTAGTGATAGTGGTGATAGCAGTGGCGGCTTATGTGGTTACCAACATACGCAACAAACGTTACCTACTCAAAGCCACACGCCGTTTAGACAGCAAATACACCTCACTGCTCAGCAAGGCGGAGAGCGAAAACCGTCGACTCACCGCGCTTTACAACGATCTCAAAGCCAAATCCACTTCAAATAAGTTGCCAGAACACACTTCCGGCTCCTTCGGCATTTCACACATGGAGCGCATTGCCGCCGAACAAACAAAACTCGAAGCGCAGCAGTCAGAACTCGCCGAACGCAACCGTCAATTGTGGAACATGAGCCTAACCATAGAGAAAGACCGTCAGAATATACAGCACCTCAAAGAGGAAATTGAATTGCAGCACCGCTCAATCACCTCGTCGATACGATATGCCAAGCAGATACAGATTGCGTCGCTTCCGCCAGAAGAAATTCTCAACGAGTCGTTTCTCGACACTTTCCTATTGTGGCGACCACGCGACATTGTTTCAGGCGATTTCTATTGGATGAAACGCATCAGCGACAACGTGATTTTTACCATTGGCGACTGCACCGGACACGGCGTTCCGGGCGGCTTTCTAAGTATGCTCGGTGTGGCATTCTTAAACGACATATGTGTGGACTTCACTTCCGAAACTACACCTGCAATTATTCTTGAGCAGCTCCGCAACAAGGTGATCACCACACTAAAACACGACGACGACCAACATCTGGTACAAAAAGACGGTATTGACATGGGCATTTGCATTCTCAACCTCACCACCAACAAGATGCAGTTTGCAGGAGCCAACAACGGAATGTACCACATGCGCGGCACTCAACTTACCGAATACAAGCCTGTGCACAACCCCATCGGCGAATATCCCCGTAAGATTCCTTTTGAAAACCGCGATGTTGACATCACCACTGGCGACTATATCTATCTCTTTACCGACGGATTTACCGACCAGTTGAACCTCGAAAACCACAAGTTTACACCACGAAGGCTACGCATGTTGCTATGCGATATCAACGCAAAGACCAAAAAAGCCTCCGAACAGGCATCGATTCTTAGAGAAGAGTTTGACAGATGGCGACAAGGCAACAATCAGATGGACGACATTCTTATTGGCGGTTATTGCATTAAATAAATACTAAAAACAATGAACAGATATTCGGCTAAGATATTGATAATAGTGATATTGGCACAGTTTTTTATTACTGCCGCCAATGCTCAAAACGACACTCTGTCGGTGTTGCGCCTATTTCCAAACGCATCTTCCGACGACGCCCGTGCCGACGACTCCACATCGCACCTTACCTATGAGAACATCGACACTGTAGCCGAACAGCTCAACAACCTGCAGTCTCTCTACACAAAAGGCAAATACGGCAAGGTGCTTCTGCTCGCACGCGAAATGTGCCATTACGACCATCTCTCTAAATCACAAAACCTCATCCGCCTCAAATACAACATTGCGGCTTTTAAAGAGTTGGCATTCCACCGCCAAGCCGACAGCGCAGCAAGGCTATTTTTAAAGAAAGACCCCTTTTACACGCCAACCAACAGCGACCCTCTGCCGTTTCGCGAGGTGCTTGAAAACTATTACACAATGCCACTTTTGGCTATTTGGGTTTCTATGGGCGTAGGCACCTTCAATGTGTACAAAGACACTATCCGAAGCATTGTAGACACCATTCCTGGCTATCCTGAATACTGGATGAGATCTTCATCGGTGCAAATTGGATTTGAATACCGTCCAATCAAGTTTGTTTCGATATTCGTTGCCCCCACTTACAACACATACACCATTAAGCGTACCAAGGAGTTTGTCAAGGATGTGGTATTTCATTACAACGAAAACGCCAAGCTAATAACTGTGCCTGTAGGCGTAGAACTTGGACTATACAAGCGGCACGAAAAATTTGTGCCGTCAATCTACGGAGGCGCACAGCTTAAATATATCATCAACTCCAAATACAACGCCTTCAATGAAGCCAAGGGTAGCTTTTATTCTGACATTCCTTCCAAAAAATCCGATACCAACACCAAAAACCGCACTAATATGTCGGTGATTGGCGGTTTGAAAATTAATATCAACCACCGCCGTCTTACTTATTTCGCCGACGGTGGTGTGTCGTACGACATTCTATCTTACAACGACCCAGCTAAAAAATACCGCAACTCCGAACTCCTGTTTCAAAACCTATATGTTCCCGACATATTCCACCTATTGGAGTTCTACGTAAGAGGAGGAGTTAAGCTTAACCTACATTTCAACACCATAGCTAAATACAGATACGGCTATTAAACTTTTTGCATTATGAAACATACACTTTATATAATAGCACTCGCCACATTTTTCATTTTCACGGCATGCAACGAAACCATAGTTACTCCCGCCCCCCAGCTAGAACCGATTAAAAAAGTGGGGCTGAAAGTTTACGACGTGTCAATGATGTTACCACTCTCCAATGGTTCTGCGGTTGTCCCTGTTATAAACAACTCTGATGAATCATATTTCTGTATAGCAATTGTTAATCCTGACGGTAGTTACATCATGTCTGAGCCGTACCCAATCGGTTTTTATATCGAACGTCTTTTTGTTAATTCAGCAGGCGAAATACTTGTTGTTTCGTTTACTCACAACGACGATTATGATGCTAGTTACAAATTATATAAATTCAACAACCAATGCATTCTGTTATCCCAAAATATGATTGACAATGTGCCTTCTACTTTGTTTTCCAATGGCGATATTGCTATCTTCCAGCACGAATTTATTGAAACTATTGGTGCAGAAAGCCTTGTGATGAAGATTCTCGAAAACAACCTTACCTATTTTTTAGAGCAGGATTTTTATACTGATTATGCATTCTCTTTTGACGACAAGATAGTGCTTGCCGACATTATTTCTGGCGACTTCTGCATATACAAAACCGACGGTACGTTCCTTGCCAGTGGCTCTGTCGGAAATATTATTGTTGACATCACATATATCGACGGTTTTCTTTACATTACCACTAGGGGACAAATCACCGATTCTGAAGAATTATCAGATTACAACGTGCAATGGCTTGTGTATAAGGTTGATATCAATGGCAGCATAGTATTTTCCACCCCCATTACGGCTTTCCAGATGTATGGCAATTATTCAGTGGTTGACGGCATGCTTATCACCACAGGCACTTTCTTCTCCGATCAGGAACGAAACAAAGGATACGGCTCCATATTCATAATTAACAACGAAAACGGGAAACTTATTGATTCTATCTCCGTAGACTATACAGGTTGTGATGTTTTGCCTTTACACGTGGCATCCGACAAAAAAAATGGTTACAATGTGTATGTACTCCGTCAGGATAGCTACGACAGCGGGTATAACGGCTTTTTAGACCTTTCCCGTGGGAAACTATTTATCTATCACACCGACGATCTTCATAAGCTCGATATTAGTACTGAAAATCAATAAACGATACACAAAATGAAAAACATTTTAAAAATTCTAATTTACTTTTTGGCGGTGATGCTTGTGTCATCATCGTGCAAACAAAACGACGACCCGAAACCAGACGAACCTACCATTGAGGATGAAAAAGATTACCAAACTTCTGCCTACTCCTTTACCATAGACATCACACCTATGCAAGGCAGCATTGAAGGAGTGAAATTAAAAAACGCATTTGCCGCTGGCGATGTTATCGAAATCTCCAATCCTGATGTACTTTACGAACCGTTTACCATCTCCGCTGGTAGCTCTGCCGGCAAATCGTCCGCCACTTTCACCGGCGAAATGAAGATAAAAAAAGACGTTGACCTCGAATCAGGCATACAACTCACTGCCGTTCTCAAAAACGGTGACAAATACAATGATGGAAAACCATTTGCAAATGTAATTAAACTCACCTCGCTTGCCGACGGCATCAACAAATACAGCTATTGGTCGTGCAACGATTTCACATTCAAAGGCAAATCTGCCACCATCAACCTTACGCAGAGCACGGTGTTTGTTGATTTTTATATGCCAAGAGTTCAAGTTACATTCAAAAAAGGTAACGCTTATAACAACAAGTTAGTGGATCTCAACCAATATTTTGCCGTTCCCTTTGGCTACACCATCGAAGTGGCTGATTTTAATTTTGAAAAATGTTTAGACGACAAGGACCAAAGGTTCTATAAAATTTCTGCTATCACACCAGAAGAATGTCTTCCTGGATTGTTTTCTGTTGGAGCTGACAAATATGTATATTTCAGTAAAGGCTCTTTGCAATATCGTCCCCTTGACGGCAAGTGGCGTTTGGCACCTCAGCAGTATCACAAGTGTTTCGAAAATGTTGATGAAGTGGGAGAAAATTATGAAGATTGGCAAGGCGAAGACAAGTGGACCGACCTATTTTGGTGGGGCGCGTGGATAGAAGGAGGTAAACCATATTTGGCAACATTAAATGATGATGATATTGAATACACATTACCTCTGGATGCTACAGGCAATTTAAACGCTCCATGCGCTTATGGCTCTATGTGGACAGTACTCAACTGTGATGAATGGAATTATATTTTGGAACAACGCCCAGATGCTAAGCAAAAAAGAGGTGGTGCAATAGTTGATAGTATTCAAGGATTTGTATTATTGCCTGATGAGTGGATTACACCTGATGGTGTGAATGATCTTGTGACTGATTATAAAATTGCGTCTAAGGAAAACGTGCCAAACACGTACACCAAAGAAGAGTGGGAAAAAATGGAGTTGGCAGGTGCTGTGTTCTTACCTTATATTGGGCAATTGTTTGGATCTTGGATACTTTCGTCTACTAACTATCAGTCGCGTTCTTTTAATGTTAATAGTGGGCAAGGGAATGTAATTCAGTTTTACTTATTAGAGAATGATTGTATTTGTTACGACTTATTTTGGCCTAATAATTTTGGTCATCCTGTTCGATTGGTCCAAGCTCCAAGTGCAAATATAAAAGTTAAAGTAGAATAATTCACGTTAGAGCGCATAATTTATTATGACATCGTATAGCAAACTATTAATCCTATTGTTGGTCTTGTTTTTTGCAGCCACATCTTGTAAAAAGGACGACACCGCTCCAGACAACAACAAACCCATTGAAGAGGCGGAAGATAAATACAAAACTGTTCCTTTTTCAATCACCATAGGTATTACACCGATGAAGGGCAGTGTTGACGGAGTAGAATTGAAACAAACCTTTGAAGATGGCGATGAAGTAGAAATATCTAATTCACAGGTGCTTTACGAACCGTTGATTTTGTCAGCCAAAGGCAAAGCTGGTAAAACATCCGCTCAGTTTTCGGGCGAATTAAAGGTAAAAAAAGGCGTAGAATTGATTCCTGGCTCCACCAAATTCACCGCCGCACTCAAGAATGAAACTAAATACAACAACGGCAAACCGTTTATCGACGTTAAAAAAGTGTCATCACTTGCCGAAGGTTTGGAAAAATATAGTTATTGGGCTTGCGAAAACTTCACTTACAATACCAACGCTATTTCTATCAGCCTTGTTCAAAGCACTATTTTTTTGAATATCAATCTATTAAACACTAAATTGACGATGAAATATGGTTTGGCGTTTTACTCCGAGGTTGTTAGCGGCAATTGTTTTTATGCTGTGCCGTTTGGTACTGCTATCGAAAGCGAAATGTTAGCTTTGGAGCATTGTTTCGATGTCAAAGACAAGCTGTTTTATAGTATAGGTTTCACCGTGCCCGAAGGATGTGTTCACGGATTGTTTTCGGTGGGCGACAACAAATACGTTTTTTTTAGTAAAGGCAACTTGCAATACCGGCCAATGGACGGCACTTGGCGTTTGGCATCTCCTCAATATAACAGTTGCTTTACAAAAACAATGAATGTGGGTGAAGATTATGCTAATTGGAAAGGTGAAGATAATTGGACTGATATCTTTAAATGGGGAGCGTTTTTAGAAGGTGGCAAACCAGATCAGACAACCAACGATGATAACTACAATGCTCCTGTAGATACCGATGGTTTTTTGAGTGGCATTTGCGCTTATGGTGCAGAATGGACTATTCTATCCAAAGACGAGTGGGATTATCTGACATCTCAACGACCCGATGCTATTCAAAAAAGTGGTGGCGCCTTTGTGGATGGCGTTTATGGATGGATATTTTTACCCGATGATTGGACGGCTGATGAAGGTAAGCCGCCATTTGATGGTAATTATTCTATTAAATATTATAAAGATATTCCAAACCAATATACCAAAGAAGAATGGGCTGTTTTGGAATCTCATGGAGCGGTTTTTCTTCCCGAAACTGGCGAAATGCGTGGATCAATGTTTTATAATTCGGTCGGCGCTTATCAATCGTTATCATTTGACACCAACAACAATACAAGATATGTATTCTCTTTTGATATTTATGATAATTCAATTCTATTAGACGGCTCTTTCTCTGCTTCCATTGGATTGCCAGTCCGTTTGGTGCAACACTTTAATCCGTCGGTTAAAGTAGAATAGTTCATCAGTTGTCAGATTATAGAAAGAGCATCTTGGCGAATATCTCTACAAATAGTGCGGCTCATTAACCCCAATGATTGATATTTTAATAGACGGATACAGAGTGTGATAAAAAAAAATTGGATTTTTTTTGTAAAAAAATTTTTTTATTAGGAAATATACCCTACCTTTGCACCGCAATTGAGAAACGAAATTTGACATAGATATTAAAGATAATAATTCTCCAATAGCTCAGTTGGTTAGAGCATCTGACTGTTAATCAGAGGGTCCGTGGTTCAAGTCCACGTTGGAGAGCAAATAGATGTTATTGTCATAGATTATTAAAGTATTTGGATAATTCTCCAATAGCTCAGTTGGTTAGAGCATCTGACTGTTAATCAGAGGGTCCGTGGTTCAAGTCCACGTTGGAGAGCGAATTTCGGCGCAAGAATAAAAGTTTTTGCGCCGTTTTTTTTTATATTTCACAAAAAAACTATATTTTTGGCGAAAATTTTCACACCTGAAATAACGTAATGAAAACTCTATTAACGCTTTTTTCGGCCTCTGCAATGCTAATGTGCGCTTGTACCGCCGACGACAACCTTTATTCTCAATATAGGGTGTTCTTCAAAAATGCTTTCATCACGCCTGCGGGGTCTATACTCGAAAGTGCGGGCTTTAGCGACACCGTAAAATCTGTTTACGACCGTGGTGCCACCGTAAATGGTTATTTTGAATACACCGACCCTGATGAAATTGTCAAATACGGACATTGTTGGTCTGCCAATAGCAACATTCCTGTAATTAACAGCGATTCAAGTAATTGCACTTTTTTCGACTACAACAGCCAACAAAGTACCGATTTTGAATCATCACTAAGCGGGCTAAACTTCGAAACCGAATACTATATCCGCTCATTTATCATAACCAAAAGCGGCACTATTGGTTACAATCCTAACATCACCAAGTTTACCACTTCGCAGCCACACGACGAATGGTTTGCATGCAGCGAGCCTAAATCTCGGCTCTCCGACAATGTGCGCGCCGACGGCTTTTCTGTTTCCACAGTGGTGGACGGTGACACTATCACTTACTTCGGCTTGGGACGCAACGCAGGACAATGCTTTAGCGACGTATATATGTTTAGCTCAAAAAGCAAAAAGATAGTTTCATTGCCACCGTTCAAGGGCAGAGCGCGCTGGGGAGTGTCGGCATTTGTGCTCAACTACACCGACTACATTCAAAACGTGCCTGTTCTCTGCCTATATGTGGGTCTCGGCTGTTCCGACCCCGAGGGAAAAACAAGCTACGAAAAAGACTTCTACGTATTAGACCTCACCAAGAAAGACCGCTGGGAAGAAGTCCGCAGCAACTATAAAGACCGTCAAGGCCCACCTTTTACAGGCAACGAACGCACAGGCTCTGTTTCGTTCGCACTCGGAGAGCTAGGCTTCCTTGGATTAGGAGAAAACGCCAGCGGAGCTTGTCACAACGATTTCTACGTATTTATCATGGAACGTGACAACAACAATATGCCAAATCTAAAACGCGGATATTTCTACACAATGACACAGCCATTTGCTTACGGCGAACTCACTGGCGCATCCTCGTTTATCATAGGCGACAACGCTTATATTGTTGGCGGAAAAGATAACGACGGCAAATATCACACCGACCTCATCCATTGCATATTAAAAGAGGGCACGCAAAAAGACGACGCACCTTATTATTTTATGTGGGAAAAGAAACAGGCGTTCCCTGGCGACGCCCGTGCTTTTGGCGCATCAATGGCTGTGGCAGGATACGGATACTATGGCACTGGCGAAAACAACGACAGACTCTACTCTGATTTCTACCGCTACGACCAAGCAAACAACGATTGGCTGAGATGCGAATCATTCCCCTATAAAAATGTATCGCACAGTTTCGGCATTTCGGGTAACGACCGTTGCTACTTAGGCGGAGGTTACAGTTACACCGGCGAAAACTCAGACTCTAAATACGAAAACTTCCTTTGGGAATACAGACCTTAACTAATCTAACATGAAAAAATTAGCACTTATAATTGCAATATTAACAAGTGTCTGCTCCGCAGCCCAAGCCCAAGTGCGATGGGAATTCAACTATTTTGCACTCGAGATCGGCATGCACCACAATTTTGCCGGAGCCCCCGACACATTACAAAACCTTGTGGTAAAAACCGACCAGGGCAGCATTCCTGTATATCCTATCAAAAATGTGGAATACACTCCCGGATACACTATCGGATTGCAGTTTCACCACGATTTCAACAACGACAAAATGGGATTGGTATTCGGTGCCAACTTTTCTTCGCTTGCTGCATCTGCCCGTTACTCTTCTGCCGACAAAGCCGTGGAACTTAAAGAAACCAACCGAATTACTAGTGTCTGCTTCCCTGTTTTGTTAAAATTCGGACACCAGATTTACAACAATCAGGGATACTTCTATGTTGGCGGTCAGTTCAATCTAAACATAGGGCTCACCACTATACAAAAACTCAAAGGCAACACAGAAAAGGTTAAACACAAACAAGACAAGGACTCATATAACGCATTCTCCACCCCTATCTTCGTAGGTTTCAACTACAAGCTGTTTAATATGCGTTTTTCTATTATGCCACAAAGCTTCCTCAACAAAGATTATACTGTATCCATCGGGCAGGCGAACAACAAACAAACGATAACGCCAAACACAGCTCAACCTAACACAATGTTCTACATCAGCACAAGTTTCGTTATCCCAATTTCGCAGTGGACCACCAACCGCTCTTACTTGCTGAGCAAAATTTTCTAGATTATGAGGTTTAAAAGTGTTCTGATAATGATTGTTGCCCCATTGATACTCTCAACAATATCGTGTATCAACTCTACGCCTACCGAAAATTGCACATCGTGGGATACCACCCATAATACCGACTTAAAATTCCGAGTAGAAACTATACAAGTAGACAGCGGCTGGGGTTATGCAGTGTATGTTGATGACAAAAAACTAATAGTGCAGCGCCATATCCCTGTAATAGAAGGGTTTCACCAATTTGACACACAATGTGATGCTTTGCACTGTGGCAAATTGGTTGTGCTCAAAATGATTAAAGGCGAAATGCCACCGTCGATTACCCGTCAAGACCTTATCGACATGAACATATTAAAACAATAAAATAGATGAAAAACGATTTAAAACGTACAGAATTTATAAACCTACTAAAATCTACCGAACGCGAGGGCATCGACGAGGTGATTGAAGAACTTGATACAATTGGTTTTTTTGAAGCACCGGCATCGGCTCGCCACCATTTAAACGACGACGGAGGACTTCTTGAACACTCTCTCAACGTTTATTATTGTTCGCTCAAAGTGCGTGATATGATGGCAGAATTTCGTCCCGAATTGAAAGAAGAGTGTCCCGACGATAGCATAATAATTGCAGCATTACTTCACGATGTTTGCAAATCAGATATTTACAAAAAAGCCACACGCCGCCGCAAAGGCAAAGACGGCAAACCCGAATATTATACCGGCTACAACTTAGATTACAGCAATTTCCCTCTCGGACACGGCGAAAAATCAGTGATAATGCTACTTCGCTGCGGACTTGCTATGAGCGATTACGAAATTATGGCTATCCGTTGGCACATGACCGCATGGGATTTGCCTTTTCAAAGTACCGAACTGCGCAAAAACCTTAACACATCGCGCGAAATTTGCCCACTCTGCACCATTATTCAAGCCGGCGACAACCTCGCAGCGGGCATTTTAGAGAAGAAAGTAGAGGAAGAAGACGACGATTATTTTGATTTTTAGTATGCGCGAATTTGTGAGAAACTTTAAACAGCAGCCCGCCGTTATTATGGCGGTTAATATGCTGATTGCTATGGTGTTGTACATGGCAGCACGTATATTTTTTTACTTGATGTACAAAAGTGCTTTTGCCGATGTTGATTCAGATGAACTTTTCACAATGTGTATGGGCGGAACACGTTTCGACCTCAGCGCACTTTGCTATATCAACTTGATTTGCATACTGTTGCATATGCTTCCTATAAAAAAACGCGGCACGGCTGGCTACCAAAAGATTGTAAAAATCGTTTTTCTTGCTGTAAACATTCCGTTTATACTTGCCAACGTTGCCGATGTAGTTTATTATGAGTTTGGCGGCAGACGCACCACTTCCACATTCTTTTCGGAATTTGGCAACGAAACCAATATCGGAACAATCTTAATGCACTCTATTACAGAATATTGGCAGGTTTGGATATTTGGCATTGCATCTGTTGTGGCACTCTGTCTGCTATATTTCAATCCTATCAAAAAAGGCGAAACAACTCACTTTTTCCTTAGCGGTAAGGCATTCTATATCACCAACTTTCTATTAATGTGCCTTGCCATTTATCTTGGCGTTTGCGGTGCTCGCGGAGGTTTCGGTCTTAAAATGCACCCTATCCGTATGGACGTGGCAGATATTTATTGCAAAAAACCGTCGCACACGGCAATTGTGCTAAATACGCCGTTTACCCTCATAACCACCATACACAAAAGCGGTTACAAAAATCCCAACTTTTATGCAAGCGAGGAGTTAGACAGCCTTTTTATGCCCAAAATTGTTCCCGACAGCAACAATGTAATCAACAAACGCAATATTGTGCTGATACTTATGGAGAGTTTCAGCCGCGAATACACAGGTTTATTTAATAAGGATATTCCTAATTTTAAGGGATATACGCCGTTTTTGGATTCGCTTATTTTGCAAAGTTACGCTTTTGAATATTCGTTTGCCAACGGTATTCGCTCGGTTGACTGTATGCCCGGCGTTTTGGCAGGGGTACCGCGTTACAAAGAGCCTTATTGCTATTATTTTTACGCCAACAACACTCTTCAAGGTTTGCCCGAAATGCTCAAAAACGAAGGCTATTACACCGCATTTTTCCACGGAGCACCTAACACCACACTCGGTTTCAAGGGCTTTTCTAATGCCATAGGTTTTCAAGATTACTACGGTATGACCGAATACAACAACGATGACGATTTCGACGGCACTTGGGCTATTTGGGATGAACCTTATTTTCAATACTTTGCCGACAATTGCAACCGCATTGCCAACGAGGGAAAACCGTTTTTCTTGACGATTTTTTCAGCATCGAGCCACAACCCCTACAAAGTACCCGAGCAATACTCCGAACGCTTCAAAGAGGGTTTAATCCCGATGCACAAGGCGGTAGAATATGCCGATTATTCGCTGCGCAGATATTTTGAACGCATCAAGGATTACGATTGGTACAAAAACACGATTTTTGTTTTCACCGCCGACCACACGGGTCCCGCATGTTTAGACGAGTATCAAGGCGAATGTGGAAGATTTCTGATTCCGATTTTCTTCTTCACGCCCGACGGTTCGTTGCCTGCCAAGATGGATTCCACCCGTCTGATGCAGCAAATGGACATAACTCCCTCATTGTTAAGCCTTCTCAACTACAATAAGCCGTTTTTCTCTTTTGGAAAAGATATTTTCAAAAGCGATTCGGCAGGCTATGTCAACTATGTTTTCAACGATCTCAACGGCACATCGCAGTATTATCTTGACACTCTGATGATTCAATATAAAGCCGACAAATTGTTTGGAATATTCGACTATCGCCACGACCAAACCCTCCAAAACAACCTCATTGACCACAAAGACGACTTTCCACAAGTGCCCTTTATGGAGACTCAGATGAAGGCAATAATTCAACAATATGTGGAGAGGATGAAGAATAATAGGTTGACGGCGGAATAATTATCCCAACAATCTCGAAATCAGATAGTTGATTCTATATCTCACGCAGTAACGTATGCGCCGTATATTCCATTTTGAAAACCAGCCGGGACGATGACCGCCGTTTTCGTTGCAATATTCGGCGTATGCCTTTATTATATAGAATCGGGCACGGGCAAATTCGCCGTCTTTGTAGTACGACACTGCCGCGTTGTAAAGGCTCATGGCTTGCTCGTAAACACCAAAATTGCGGTTGCGACGACCTGTTTCGATGGCTTTGAGAGCATAGAGAAGTGATTTTTTGTAATCGTTTAAACGCTCAAATGCCGACGACATTACACCGTAACAGAGTTCTAAGGCGTATGTTTTGGTTTTGTTTGGTCGTTTGTGCATAACGCAGAAATCCAAGCATTTAAGACCAGTTTCTATTGCCTCTCCGTATTTGCCGGCAGAGTTTAGCACAGCGGCTTTTTCGGCAAAAATACTGCAAAGATCCTCATCGTAAACGTCCACTTGTTTTTGAATATCAACAGCCATATCGCTGTATTTCAACGCTAAACATTTCTGTTTGAGGTTGAGGCAATATTTTGAAAAATTTTTTGCAAGAAGGGCAAGTTTCTTTGATGGCGACTTGATTTTTTCGAGGATGTTGGCTGCAATATGCTCGTATTCTTTGCGACGTTCCTCGATTTTGGGCTTGGCAAAATATCCCGAAACTTTTTCGATAAGCGTGCGGAGATAATGCTGTTCGTTGATTTTTAGCGATGTTAAAAAACTATTAGCCGAATCAGAAATTTTGTAACAGCCTTTGGTAAAATTGAGCCAACCTTTGCGGGCAAGCGTGTGCAGATTGTCGAAAAACTTCACTCCTTCGTCGCTGCCGTTGTGTATGTCGAGATAGTGAAACAAATCTTTTACACTATACCACGACGACGGAAGCACCGAAATTGTAGCGAGCACACTTTTTTCGCCACTACTAAGACCTTGATATTTAACGAATAAAAAATTATTCATTTTTTTTGCCCTAAATTTTTTCCAAATATAAAAAAAGAATCTAACTTTGCAACGCAAAATTTGAAAAAAAATTTGCCCGGGTGGCGAAATTGGTAGACGCGCTAGTTTCAGGTTCTAGTGCCGCGAGGTTTGCAGGTTCGACTCCTGTCCCGGGTACGAAAAAGGCAGTCTGAGATTTTCAGACTGCCTTTTTTGTTTAATAATCAATCTTTTACTTGCTGAGCCTGTGTAATAGGGTTGCTTCTACAATCCCAAAATGCGGAAATATAGATTATATCATCTTCAAGATAATAAACCATTTTGCTGAGATTGTTGATTAAAACACTGCGGTATGTTCTGGCGCGAGTTTCAAAAAGAGGGTCGATTGAAGCCATATTAGGATGTTGACACAACAATTTTTCGTATTCGGTAACTTCTGTAACAAATTTGCGCTTTGCTTTGATACCAAATTTCAACTTGATATAATTGGCAATTTGTTTATACCCATCTTTTGCATTTTGACGCCAAATAATTTTCATGCTATTGCTGATAGGGGTTCGTTAATCACTTTATAATAATACGACCTTGCAGCCTCTTCCGCTTCTTCGCGTCTAAGTTCTTCTTCCATTTCGCGGTCAACATCCTCTCCGGGAATACCTTTCCCCGCTGCAAATTCGGCTTCTGCCTCATCGAGCATAGCGTTGATTTCGTCCATAGTGTATGGGTGGAGATTTTTCTCGTATTCCTCTACTAATTTGGCATCTTCATCCTGTTTAGGCGCAACGTACTGAGGGTTAAGACTATTCAATATCATCAACCCAAACTCAAATTTGGTTGCATTATCCCAATCCTTTACCTTGTTCCAACACTCCAAAACCGATGGAGGAAGGGTCTTTTCTTTAATTGCAGTGTCCATGGTTTTATGTTTTTTACGGTGTAAAGGTAGCAAAAAAATTTGGTTACACCACCTTTTCCATAAAATATTTTATTTGTGGGCGCCACCAACACCAATCGTGGGCAACGTCGAAGCCCCAATAATCAAACCAAGCGGGCACTCCGTGGTCTTTGAGAATGGTATCGAGACGGCGGGTGGAGGCGAGAAGGTCTTCTTCCCAATTGCCTTGACCACAGCAAATTATGATGCGGCGGTGACGATATTCGTTCCAATAATAATGGTCGCGGGGCATCCAAGTAAGGTAGTCTTCGGGCGAATTTGAATATACAAGTTCGTCGGTGTAAGAGCCAAAAAAGTAACTTGCGTGGTAAAGTCCGCTTTGCGCTATCAGCGTGTCAAAAATATCTGGACGACGGAAAAAGAAATTTGCCGAATGGAATCCGCCCATTGAGCATCCAGTGGAGATAAGGCTTCCTGCGCTGTCAATTTCGGGCACAAGTTCGTTGCAAATATAGTTGTACCAACGCTCGTGCTGCTCAATACGCCAACGGTTGTCCCAACTTTGGCTGCTCCAAGTTTCGGGGTCGATACTGTCGCAACAAACGAGTCGCAATCTGCCGCTGTCGATAAGCGGAGCAAGGGTGTCAACCATTCCAAAGTTCTCATAATCAAAGAATCTGCCATTTTGCGACGGAAAAACAAGTGCAGTTTTGCCGCCATCGCCATACACTTTATATTCCATATCGCGGCCAAGGTTGTGGCTATAATTTTTGTGGTATTCAGTTTTCATTTCGGATGTATTTTTGACAAAAGTAATAAAAAAACATTTACGCGGCAACCTTTTCGTGCACAAACCTTATAAATTCTTCCACTTCGTCGTAAGTGTTGAGTTTAACGGTAAACATTTGGTTGCCCATTGCGCCGGAGAGAATTTCGGGCATACGTTCGCACATTACCAACTGATTGTGGTAACGATTTTTTACCTCATCGTTGGAATGAACGTATTTATAAATATCTCTGCGTGAGGCAAATGCACAATAATATTCGTTTTTCCACGGCAACGAAAGCGCATTGCCAACGTTGTGCTGATTTGATGACGCAATTTGCGATTTGTCGTAACAAACCATATCTGCCCAAATTTTGTAAACGTCGGTAGAATGTGCATAATTAATCATATCGGGCGTGTAACCACCTGCGGGACGCATATTTACCTCCAAAGCCACAAAATCACCCTTTGAGCCAAGCACCCCACGGTCGGAGTCTAAACGGAAATATTCAAGGTGCACAAAACGGCTTTTTACACCAAAGGCTTCCACGGTGCGTCGTCCAATGTTGCGGAGCGATTCGGGAATGGTTTTGTCAACGTAATAAGCAAGGTCTAACTGTTTGTTAACTATGTCCATAATCGACGGCGGCCACACGGTCATCGACTCAAAAAGCGGCTCTCCCTTAGAGTTGATTATGGCATCGTAAGAACAGATGTCGCCGGTGATAAACTCCTCAATAACATAGTTTTGCGTATTGGAAACGGTGAAGAAAAAGTTTTCGAGTTCCACATCGGAATGAATTTTAAACGTACCTCCTGCACCCACGCCCACATCGGGTTTGGCTATTAAAGGATACTTTACTATATCGGCAAATTCTCGCGCCTTGATAATGCCTTCGGATGCCTTAAACTGCCATGCTGTGGGTATTCCGCCGTTTTGATAGATTTTTTTCATAGCGGATTTCTCTTTAATGGAGGCAATTCCGTCGGTCATCAAACCTGTGGTAACGTGAAAATCGGTGCGCAAACGGGCGTCTTGACCAAGCCAATATTCGTTGTTAGATTCAATCCAATCTATGCGACCGTATTTGTAGGCAAAAAACGCCACAGCGCGGTAAACCTCATCGTAGTTTTCAAGATTGTTAACCTTGTAATACTCTGTAAGAGAGTTTTTTACCTCGTTGCTTAGCGAATCGTAAGGCGCATCGGCAATGCCGAGTGTAGTAACGCCGTTTTGTTTCAAGCGGTCGCAAAATTCCCAATATGTGTGCGGGAAATGTGGCGAAATAAAAATAAAGTTCATCGTTATAGTTTTTTATTCATTTTCTCATTATTATGCTGCCTTGCTGATGTTTCCGGCGGCTATTTTTTCAAAAAAATACTTGGCCTGACATCGCCACCAATAAAAATCGTGGCTAACGTCGTTGCCCCACAAATCTATCCACGCATTAACGCCAAGACGGTTGAGAATGTTTCCAAGACGAACGGTAGATTCTGAGGTAATTTCTTCGTAACGGCCTTGTCCACAGCAAAATATCATATTTTTGTTTTTCAACTGACGAACAGTTAGGTTGTAATCGCCGGCATTGCCAAGATAGTGGATTGGCGAATTGCGGTAAATGAGTGAGTTATCGAAATTTGGGAAGAAATAATCGGCGTGAAACAGTCCGCTGAGCGACACAATTCCGTCGAAAAGTTCAGGACGACGAAAAAATACATTGCCGGCATGATAGCCGCCCATGCTGCAACCCGTTGCAATAAGTTTCTGGTTATTACAGACTTCGGGAATAAGTTCGTCGGTGATGTAATGAAACCAACGTTCGTGCAGTTGGATACGGTCGTTTTGGTTGCCATCAGATAGACTCCAAGTTTCAGCGTCGATACTGTCGCAGCAAATCAGATGGAAATCGCCTGACTCAATCATTGGAGCGAGAGTGGCCACCATACCGTTGTCTTCCCATTCGTAGAAACGTTGGTCTTGCGAAGGGAACACCAACACACCCCTACCGGCATCGCCGAAAGTCTTGTACTCAACCTCTCTGCCGAGATTTTCGCTCCAATGTTTGTAATATCCTATCTTCATTGCACTAATATTTTTATGATTTACGATGCAAAAATATGGCATCAACGGATATTATCTATGAAAAATCTAAAATTTGGAGTATTTTTCTAAAAGGAATGATTTATGTAGAATATAATTACAGATTTTAGTAAGTAGATTACGTAGTAAGCAAAAACTGACTATTGTTTGGCTTTTCGCAATACTCAAATACAGATTTTTTGTATCTTTGAGCAATTATTAAACCGAAACGATTATGAAACCTACACTTATTATATTATTATCACTATTTCCACTGTTTTTGTCGGGGCAGATAATCTCGGCTGATTCGGCATTGGCGTTGATGAAAAACTGGTATCAATACAAGTATGATAATATCGACAGCATAGTTTTGGAAGAAATTCCTGATTTCAATTCAAAACGTTTTATACTGAAAGACAATTGCTTACTGTCGGAAGATGGCAAACGATTATACACCACTGACATACCAAGTTCATATTTCTACGATTTTTATGGCGATACAATAAAAGTGCCTGACGGAGTGGAGGTTGTAGATTTTGTTTTATTTTTTTATGATCACTACCAATTATACATTCCGGGCAGCGTAAAAAAGATAGCACACCTTCCGTTCAATATAGTTAGTTCAATAGTGGCTCCCGAAAATTCTGTTTATCAATCTATTAACAACTGCCTTGTTACCAAAGACGGCAAAACTCTGCGCATTTTTGGCAAAAAACATACCAAGCACAATAATTATAATATTATCGTTCCCGAAGGTGTGGAAGAAATTGATTTATCGGCATATGGGTATCACAATTATTCGTACCCCAGCCCCGATACGCTGTTATTGCCAAAGTCGCTGAAAAACATTGACAAAATCTTTGGCGACACTGTTATTGTACAATCGGATGCATTGATGGTAAAAAACAATTGCATTCTTTCAAAAGATGGCAAACGTCTGCTCAGAGGCGGTTTAACGGGCGACGACATCATTATTCCCGAAGGCGTGGAAATCTACTGTCCCTACCTTATGCCCGGAACTTGCAAACAACTAATTTTGCCATCCACGTTAGCGCAAGTGAAGGATTTTAATCACTATTATGAAACTCTGATTATTTCGCCCGAAAACAAATATTTTCAGGCAAAGAACAATTGTTTGCTATCGAAAAACGGCGATACATTATTGGCTATCAGTTGGGAGAACAAAAAAGTTTCTATCCCCGAAGGTGTAAAGTTTAGCAAAAATTTTAACTATTATTCTATTTATAATGACAAAACCGAGGTATTGGAGATTCCTTCTTCGTTGATTTCGGACGAAACACCCAAGGCAAAAAGTTATATCTGCGCAAAGGGTAATAAGATGTATTCCACCAAAGATGGTAACTTACTATCTGCCAATGGAAAATCATTGATAAAGTTTAACACCACAAATCGAAATCACTTAACCGTTCCCGAAGGCGTGGAATCTATCATCGACGACCAATATCTTCATTGGATTTCTAACTATTACGCACACGATACTCTCAATCTTCCGAGTAGTTTTAAGCAAATAAGTATCAATTCAGTCGTAGATCTAATTGTAGATAAGAAAGTTAAGATAATAATTCACCCCGACAATAAAAATATGTGGTATAGCAACAATATGTTTGTTTCGGGTGGCGGCACTAAACTGTTGTTTTGCGGACAATACCCCGATATAAACATTCCAAACGGCATCGACAGCCTTTTTAGCAAGGCTTTTTATTACGATAAGTTCGGCGATGGAGGCAAACTAACTATTCCAGAATCGGTATGTTACATTGACTCAGGATTTTTCCGCGACCATAGTTATATCGTCAAGTTTGACGTTTCGCCCCAAAGCCCATTTTTCAAAAGGATTGAAAACTGCCTTGTAACCTCGCAAGGTGAATTAATTTTGTTAGAAAGATCCGGCATCAGTACTTCGGAAGGTGTAATTATTCCCGACGGAGTAAAGAAAATTTCGTCGCAAAGTTGGATTTTGTACAACTTTACCAACGACGATGACGACCTATGCTGTTGCGAACGCGACGAAGAATGTCACCCTTTTGTGCCGCTGATGGTTGATTGGGATGTGTACGAACACAAAATTTACATTCCCGCCTCGGTAGAAAGCATCTCTCCCGCCCTATTTTACGATTATTGGAAGTCGGAACCGATAAAAATCAAACTTTCGCGTAAAAATCAGCACTTTACGTTACGCCACGGCATTTTGCGCACCATCACCGGCGAAATCATCTACAATCCCCACGACAGATTTTTGTATAAAAACGGTGAAGATTATGAACCTGAATTAGTTAGGGTAAAGGATTGACAAAGCGTTACACTTTTTAGTCGCACTTTTTGTATTAGCGATACACTTTTTTGGCGGAGTTTTTGGTTAAATCTTATCCGCGCAGCAACGTATCCTATCGGCAAGGTCGCAGAGAGCGGATTTTAGTTGCTGAGCCTCTTGCGGAGTAAAACCGCCGTTGCCGCCATTTCCATCAATACCATCCAACTTGTGATAAAACCACGAAACGGAATTGTCGAAATAAATACGTGCGATTTCGCGCCAAGACACCGAAAGCATAATATCGCTCATACGCTGTTTCATATCGGTGATTGGGGGTGTATTTGATGCTTTACTCATAAATTGTGTTTTTGGCAAATTTACTACGATTTTTTGTAGTAAAATATTGTTTTAAAGAAAATCGAAAGGAGTTAGATACTTTTGGATGTTAATTCAATTGGTATCGTAAAACAAATAAAGTAGCAATTCGACAATCCTAATTACTCTTATGCAAATCGGCGGTATTTATCAATTCGGATTGTATGCCAATTTTGTGGAACTTATAGTCCAATAATTGCTCGTAATTGGATTCATGTGTAGATAACAGCATAAAATGATCTTTAAATTCATGACGCAGGGTCTCCATAAGTCCCCAAAAGTTTATATCATCTATTGTTTGAATTGGGTCGTCAATCGCAAGTAAATTATTTGTGCTATACAGACGGTTCAAAGCAAGCATAAATGAAACTGCAACGGCTACAAGTTGTCCGCTACTCATATGGTACAATGCGTCAACGTCGTTGTTTTGATATTTTCCCGAAACAAACAAAATTCTGTTACGATCAAAATCCGGTTTTATAAACAGTCCTCTGCCAAAATAGTTATCTTGCAGTATTCTACCTGAATAAATATAAAACAAAATCTGAATATCAGAAATAATCTTTGTAACATATTGATTTTTCTGCTGTTTAATGCTATCAAATAACCTTTTTAAAGACTTTTTTCGTTCTTTAAATTTGTCTATACTATTAGAAACATGTTGTAAATCTTGTTCTTTTTTTGATAATAACGTGCTACGTGTCTTATTCCATTGAGAAATCAAATAAGACCTTTTCTTTTCAAGATTTTCTATGGTAAAATTCTCTTTATCAATATCTTTATTAACATAACTATTAAACATTTGGTTTAATAACGAGAAATTCACATTATCATCAATAACATTTACCATAGATGTAATTTTAGCAACAATTTCAGCAACGCAATCAGATTCAGGTTTGGATATGTCAATAACTACACCCAATTTATCAAGATTTCGCAATCTTGTTGCAATAGATGTCAAATCCAATGCTTTGAATTTATTAGCGATTTGTTCAGAAACATAATGTAAAGCAAAAAAATTCTGTATAGGTTCTACAATTTTATCTAACAATGCACTTTTTAGTTGAGTGAACTGCTCACCAAGACCTTTATTCAAGGATGCAAAGTTTTCATTCAGTTCTATTTCATATTGTTGTATAGTTTCACCTAACTTGTCAGTACTACTAAACTCTGTACCACATAAAGGACATTTAGCCAGAGCAAGAGTTGAATTAGACTCTTGTAACTTAGTTGCTAATACTTTTCTTGTTTCTAACAAGTCTTGAACCATCCGTTGAATATTGTTGGAAGACTGCAACATATTTATATATTGTTTTATCTTCTCCGTCATCTGCTGACTGGTTTCGATAGAAACGACATCAGAAGGAAAAGTCTGAATATCAATATTTAAAGTTGAAATAGATGTAGATGAAAGATTATTAATCGGTTCAAATAGTGTTGTTTGTAAAAGATTATATGACGTAATTAATGATTCCTTCTCTTTATTCTGCAAATAAAACACTACATCATTTAAAACGCCATCTTTTTTCAAATCTGCGATAGCATTATTTCGATTGTATTGTTTAAAATCTGTTTCGTGAGCGATATAATACTTTAAATTGTCAATAATACCGTTTTCTTTAACCCAAGATTCAAAATCATCATCATTTAATTGAGGATTCTCGATATCCCATGGTGATTGATTATTTGACAATGAAATATAATGAGTTATATTTTCAGAAATTGATGAGGATTGTTTTAATTGTTTGATATCATCATTCAACTGTTTTTGTTCATTTTCCCGTGTTTTGATTAATTGATCAATTTTTTTGTTGATTGTTATTATTTTATCCATAGGCGAATCAAACAAGGTTGTATCTAATAAATCTTGAACCATATCACTTCTATCTTTATCCTTGCATTTGAGAAAAGACGTGGCCTCTTCTTGACTGAGATAATTTAAAGCACAATAATCTCGCGCTAAATCATTGATTCCCAAAGCCTCTCTCTGGTTGTCAGTAATCGTGGCAAAGCATTCATTCTCAGTATCGAATATTTGTAAAGTACCAAATGGTTCAAATTTTAATGGATTCTCTAAATCAACTACTTTTGCCTCTCTTTTAAGTTGTACAACATCTTCATCAATCACAATAGTTGCACCAACTGAAATAATAGGATCTGTCATATCAAATACCAATGGTTTATGGTCCTGACTTCTTGCACAATTATGATTGATAAAATTTGCATCGTATTGTACGAACCGTTCTATTTTTCCAGTAAACAGCAATTCAAGAGCATCAAATATGGTTGTCTTACCATATCCGTTCAATCCTCCCAATATAACAGATGTGCCCGACAACTCTACATCAAGAGTAGAGAAGCCTTTAAAATTGTGTGCTCTTATATGTTGGATCCTAAACTTCTTCATTTTCTGCAATTAAGTTATTTAAATATGTATCTATGTCAGTATCTGTCGACGGGGAGTTTTTTACCCAATCTAATAAATTTTGCAATTCAGAAGAATCAAGATTTAATTTCGTATCCTCTCTCGGTTTTGACGACGAAGGAATTGGAATAAAGGTAAGTTTATGTGCAATACTATACAATAATGATATTGCAGAAAGTGTATCATCCGAACTTCTCAATTGTTCAAAATTACTATCATCAAGTAATAATGGACTAATCGTTTGTACATGTTTTTGCGTCATCATTTCTATTAGTCCGTTTACTGATTCTTGATTATATTTAAGAACGTACTTTTTAAAGTAGAACTTGTCATTTTCTATCTGAACGACCTCTGTGTCAATGTTGTTTTGACCTTCAATATTTACAAGTAATAACAAAGACAAATTTTTTTCAACGCATTTGCATTCAGATGTTTGTTCTATTACATTCTTAAAAAGTTGTCTTTGATTAACTACGTCATCAACTTTGGAACTGATAAGCCAATAATCAATCCCGTCGGTTGCAGACATAAATGGACGACCATCAATGTCTGCAACCTTTGCATAGTTGCAGACTCTAAACTCATTTAAAATAATATCATTAATAGTTTCCATGATTTTTTGAGTTTATGTCCAACAATCCAACTTTTTGAGGTTGGGTAATATATGCATTATTGGCATCTATTTGAGTAAATAAATGAGACGCTTCTATGATGTCTTCAACTTTATGGTCTATATATCCGACTATCCATCGATAATCTCTCAATAATTCTGCATTAAAAGAATTATTGACAATGGAAAGACAATGTTCTTCTGGATCAACATCCATACCAAGTGTTGAAGGGGTTAGAAATATTTTATTATTATCTTTTTTCCAATTGAAGTCATCTGATTCGATTGGTTCCTCTACACAATTAAGCACGTTAAACAAATTATTTCCACGAGAAGTGGAAAACAATTCAAAAATATTTGCATCACTTGATAAAACATTCATATCGGGAAACAAGCGATATATTATTCTCCTTAACTCTTCATTTGTTTTCGTTCCTATGTCAAAAATTAATTTATTTATCTTTGTTTCATCGGCATCCCGTTTGGTTAATAATCTGTTTTTTAAAGTAAGCATTAAATAGAATCTGCATGTTTCTATACGTTCTTTTAAATCAAAATATAAAGAAGGATCTTGGATAATTGTCGCGATGTCGGTAAATGGGATAGGATTCTGAACTGCAAAATTAAATGAATTATTAGGGTTATTAATACATTGCTCATGGATGCACGACACCCTTTTTGAAATCAGAACAATAAGTTTATTCGTTTTTATTTCACTTGACCCTATAACACTTAATTCTTTAATTCCATTTTGTATCAAAGTATAAATATGAACAGGAGAACATGTAGTCTGCGTTGGAGAAAAAGGATACGCTTTTACACCACAAGCATATGTGTTAGTCATATTGGAATGAAACCAAAGTGGCACAGAAGAATTTGCTAACATCCTTTCTTCATTCTTCCAATAATCATGTTTGTCTATCATTTTTTGACATTCGTCTGTATAATTTTTAGGTGATTGAATGCATTTACATTGATGAAGGCTCTCGATTTTTCCGTTGTTGTTGAGTATCGCAAAATCTTCGTATGCTTCCAAACTAAGTTGTTTTGTTATTGCATTATCCCAATCCTCACGCAACAATGAAAGAGAATGTTGTAATGCACACAAACCCTGATACACGAAACCTGACCATGAAGCCATCGCGGAATGCTTTATGGTTGTTAGGGGTGTATTATATGTTCCGTAAGTTTCAGTATCAGCCATATCCTTTGTTAAAGTATCTTACGCAAAGATAATCAAATTTTATGATAATACAAATTGAAAATAAGATAAATCACTACTTATCATACAAAAAAACAAGGTTCCCCCCTACCTCTCACTAAACACCTCCAAATACCTTTCCATCCTAAAAAATCTGTTGCGGTTTTTGCCGGTGGTTTCGGTGAGGATGTTGAATTGAACAAAGTCTTTTACCAAATCGTTGGCAGATTTGTAACTTACGTCACAGATGTTGATAACTTGCTCTATGCTTACAGTGGGATTTTGCAACAAACTGTGAAACAATGTTATAGCCGAAGATGAGCGACGGCCAAAATTACTGCGGATGAGATTTTCGGTTTCGTCCTTGAATTTTAACACCTTCGACAGCGTTTCCACTGCCACAGTTGCAGTCTGTTGAACGCCAACAAGAAAAAACTTTATCCATTGAGCCATTGCGCCTTGCTGTTTTACATCGGCAAGATTCTGATAATAAAGACTTTTGTGCTGTTCAAAAAACTCAGAAAGATACAATAACGGTTTTTGCAAAATACCTTTACTTACAAGATAGAGCGTTATCAACAAACGTCCGATACGTCCGTTGCCATCAAGGAATGGATGGATTGTCTCAAACTGATAATGAATTATAGCAATTTTAATGAGGTCGGGGATTCCGCCATCGCTGTTAATAAAGTTTTCTAAATCGCCCATAAGGTCGTTGAGCAAAGAGTGGTGAGGCGGAATATACCGTGCATCGGCAAGACTTGCTCCGCCAATCCAATTCTGACTTGTGCGAAATTCTCCGGGCATTTTATAATTTCCCCTTACACCTTCTAATAATATGTGGTGTGTGTTACGAATCAATCTGCTTGAAATTGGTAACGTTTCTAACTGCAATATGGCTGCATTAAGGGCTGATATATAATTGTTTACCTCTTTCCAATCGTTGCGGCGTTCTTCGGCAATTTCCTCCACAGGCATAAGAGCCTCGTCGATTTGGGTGCGTGTTCCCTCTATGCGGCTCGAAATCACAGCCTCTTTTGCCACGTGCATCTGTATAAACAGGTCGATATTAGGCACAAGCCGCGAAAAAGAATTCAACTCGCCAAGTTTGATAGCCGCCTTTTCTAAAAGTGTGTTTATCTCAGGTAGAGTACAACTCCATTCGGTGTTAACCTTTTCGGGCACAAAGTATTTGTATCCGCAGTTTTCTTCGTAATGTCCCGGTAAAAAATTCGCAATATCCATATCATTTCTATTTTATCCGTTATGTTCAAAAAGTAAAATAAAAAATCCGTTATTTTACTTTCCGGCGTAAAAGTAAAATAAGAAATCGCGTTATTTTACTTTCCGGCGTAAAAGTAAAATAAGAAATCCAAAATTCCAAATTTTTCACCCGCAAAGCCATCCCACCACTCCGGCGGCTACTATCAGCAATATCGGATTTACTTTGAAAAAATAGTGCGCCACAACGGTGGCAACAAAGATTATTACGCTAATGTACGACGAAAAACTGTCGCTGTTGCACATCATCAGGGCGGCTGATATAATGAGTCCAGCCACCACAGGGTTCATCACCTGCATCGGCTTTTTTACGTAGGGCGATTCTTTATGCTTAAAAAACAGCGAAACCACCATTGCCATAAGCACTATTGAGGGCAAACAGAGAGAAAATGTGGCTATCACCGAACCCAAAATTCCGCCCTGAGTGTAGCCTACAAATGTGGCGGTGTTGATAGAAATTGGTCCCGGGGTCATTTGCGAAAGCGCCAAAAGGTCGGCATACTCGCCGCCCGACATCCATTGATAGTCGTCGACCACCTCCATCCTTATCATCGACACCATAGAATAGCCTCCGCCAAAGCCGAAGAGCCCTATCTTAAAAAATACCCAAAAAAGTTGCAAGTAAATCATTTCGTTTCCTCCTCTTTTTTAGATGGTTGCGAGGCTGTTTTGCCAATTGTTGCGCGCGCCCAAATTACTCCGCCCACTATTGCCGCAATTATCAGGTACATTGGCGAAACGCCCAAAAGGCATATCAAAAGGCAGGTAAGTATAGGTATCCAAAATGTTGATTTGGTGAGTTTTGCTTTTTTGAGCAAATTCAATCCCGGAACAAGGATAAGTGCTATAACGCACGGACGGATGCCAGCAAACACGTCGTTCACTACCTTGTAGCCGTTGATGTTTTGTATAAACGCGGCTATCACCACAATGATAATCATCGAGGGCAGCGCGGCGCCGAGCATAGCAAACCCCGCTCCCGTTTTTTTGGCAATTTTAAACCCAGTGTAGAGCGCCATATTAATGGCAAAAACTCCGGGCAGCGACTGCGCAAGGGTGATGCACTCCGTAAACTCGTCGTCGGTCATCCAACGGTGACGCTCTACCAAGGCATTTTTTACCAGAGCAATCATAGCGTAGCCGCCGCCAAAGGTAAACGCACCAATTTTAAAAAACTCCCAAAACAATTTTAAAGATAGGATATTCATCTCGTTAAAAATTTTGCAAAAGTAATCATTTTTTGCGAGCACACTTTATATAATTATATGGCGTGTTATCATTATGCAAAAAAACGCGCAATACTGAATATTTATGCAGCGTTTTTGCATACATTGTAAGTGGTATACTTAAAACAGATTTACATAAAGCACTATTATACAAGCATTTAAAAATTTAATAATAAATTCACTATTCAATATTTGCATATTTATTTTAAAAGCCATTACTTTGCAGCCTATTATATAAAAAATATTGACAGTTATCAAACAAACAAAACGTTAAAACTCAATAATTTGACAAAAAAATGACAGACCAAGACGAAATCATAGTAAGAACCGCCGTTGAGTCGGACAGCAAATACTCGCAAGAGATAGTAGACGAAATGGCAAGTTCGGCAAAAGCCCGTGGCACAGGTATCGCAAAACGCTCGCCCGAATACGTCTCTAACAAGATGAAAGAGGGTAAAGGAATTATTGCATTAACAAAAACCGGTCTGTGGGTAGGTTTCTGTTACATAGAGAGTTGGGGTCACGAAAAGTTCGTTGCCAACTCGGGATTGATTGTAAATCCGGCGTTCAGAGGACGAGGCGTGGCAAAGGCTATCAAATTCAAGGCTTTTGATCTCAGCCGCAAAAAATTCCCCACCGCCAAAATCTTCGGACTTACAACAGGTCTGCAAGTTATGAAAATCAACAACGAACTCGGCTACCATCCCGTACCGTTTTCGGAACTCACCGACGACGACGAATTTTGGAAAGGCTGCCAAAGTTGCGTAAACTTCGGAATATTAACCTCTAAGAACCGCAAAAACTGCCTCTGCACCGGTATGCTCTACGACCCCGAATGGGAAAAAGAAACCGGTCCTAAGGATATGAACAAGTTGGCAGAACACGCAAGTTTCCAAAAAAGCAACGTGTTTGTGGAGTTTTAATAATGCATAATTCAATGCATAATTCATAATAAAAATTTATAACTAACAACAATAATATAATGAAGACATTAGTAGCATACAGCGGCGGATTGGACACCACTTGGGTTACAACGTTGCTATCTTCTCAGGGCGAGGAAGTTACAGCCCTTATGATTAACTCGGGCGCATTCTCCGACGAAGAAATCGCCTCGGCAAAAGACCGCGCTTTCCAAGGCGGCGCAAAACATTTTGACTGCATCGACGTGTCGAAAGAGTATTACGACAAGACCGTTAAATATATGATTTTTGGCAATATGCTCAAAAACAACACCTACCCGATGTCTGTTTCGAGCGAGCGCATTATCCAAGCCATCACCGTGGCCAACTACGCCAAAGCCAACAAGTTCGACAAGATTGCCCACGGATGCACCGGCGCAGGCAACGACCAAGTACGTTTTGAGATGGTTTTCGACATTCTCTGTCCCGAAATCAAAGTGCAGGCTCTTGTTCGCGAAACCAACATCCAACGTGCCGACGAAATAGCCTTCCTCAAAGAAAAAGGCATCAAAATGAACTTCGACAAGGCTAAATACTCTATCAACAAAGGTCTTTGGGGCACATCTATCGGCGGTCGCGAAACCCTCAACTCGGCTCAGCCATTGCCCGAAGAGGCCTACCCCACTCACTGCACAAAATCAGAAGAATCTGTTATTACTCTCGAATTCTGCAAGGGCGAACTCTGCTGCGTTAACGGCAAAAAATTCGACAACAAGGTAGACGCCATCCGCGAGGTAGAAAAACTTGCCGGAGCATACGCAATTGGTCGCGATATGCACATCGGCGACACCATCATCGGTATCAAAGGTCGCGTAGGTTTTGAGGCAGCCGCTCCTATGGTAATCATCAAGGCTCACCACGCCCTTGAAAAACACACACTTACCAAATGGCAGATTTATTGGAAAGACAATATTTCGCAATGGTACGGCAACCGTCTGCACGAAGGTATGCTCCTTGAACCCGAAATGCGCGATATGGAAAAATTCCTCGAAAGCACACAGCAAAAAGTTAGCGGCAAAGTGTTTGTAGCCCTCCGTCCCTACACATTCTTTATCAACGGTATTGAGAGCGAACACGACCTAATGACCTCAAAATTCGGTGTTTACGGCGAAGACAACAAAGCCTTCACCGCCGATGACATCGCAGGCTTCACCAAGGTTGTAGGCGTTCAGTCTAAGATTTGGTACGCTGTAAACAATGAGAAATACTAGTCAATGCATAATTCATAATGCATAATGCATAATTATAAAAAGTGCGGATTCTATTATTTATAATAGGCTCCGCATTTTTTATTTTATCAACTCTCCAAACTCGGTCAATAATTCCGTGGTGTAAACCTTTTCGCGGGTGGAGTTGCGCACTTGCGCCCAGAGGATTGAGGCAGTTTTGATTTTGTCGGGGAAACGAGATGTGGCAGGGTCGGCGCAAAAATCCTTTACAAAACGGTTCCACTGCAACATTGATTTGTCGTATTGAGCATAAACTTTTTTGCCGTGCAACACATCAAGCAAGTCGCCAAGGGTAAACGAAACATCATTCTCGGCTTTCACCTTCTTTACCGTTGCCACCATATCCACATTAAATTTAAAAGGCTTAACGCCCGTAACAGTCTCAAAAAACTCGCGAAACCGTGGACCGAATGTAAAACCGCACTCAATCAGCGAAGTTTTGAGCGTAAGATTTGTGGCGGTAGGTTTAGGCTTAGGCAATGATTTTTTAGGCTCAACCATAACCCCCGAAAAATAGAGCCTGATATATTCCATCAGTTCCATTTTAGTACCTGACGCATTGATATTAAGCGATTTACAAATCTTAATCAGTTCATCGCGATACCAATAGTATTTTGCAAACTCATCATACGAGGCTATTTGGTCAAATGAAGGACGAGGCATAACGATTCGTTTTTTGATGCAAAGATAGGGATATTTTTCAAAGCCACAATGATAAACATTTTGGTATTTTTGGAGGTTTTGGGTAAAAACATTTCGGTATTTTTGGAGGTTTTGGGCAAAAACATTTTGGTATTTTTGGATATTTTTGGCAAAAACATTTTGGTAAATGTAATAAAAGCACTATTTTTGCATCCGTTACAACATCAAAATAATGATTATGGAACGGATATTCAAACGCAAACTATACGACAGACTTCTTGAATGGAAACACATTCAAAACGGCAAAACAGCGATGCTGATTGAAGGTGCAAGGCGCGTGGGCAAATCAACACTTGTGGAACAATTTGCCAAAAACGAGTATGAATCATACATTTTGATAGATTTCATTGAGGCAACCGACGAGGTTAAAGCCCTGTTCAACAACCTAATGAACAAAGATTTCATTTTCTTGCAACTACAATCAATCTACAATGTTGTGTTACAAGAGCGGAAATCGGTTATCATTTTCGACGAGGTGCAAAACTGCCCTAAGGCACGTCAGGCTATAAAATACCTTGTTAAAGACGGAAGGTACGACTATATCGAAACAGGTTCGCTCATAAGCATTAAAAAGAATACCAAAGACATAACCATTCCAAGCGAGGAGGAGCGCATAACGCTGTATCCAATGGATTATGAGGAATTTAGGTGGGCGTTGGACGATACAGCAACCGTTCCATTGCTACGGACTTTTTACGACCAAAAGTTGCCGCTCAATATGGCGCACCGCGAAAAAATGCGCGATTTCAGGCTTTATATGCTCATTGGCGGAATGCCTCAGGCTGTCAACACATATCTCGAAACCAACAATTTCAGTATGGTTGACCTTGCTAAGCGCGGAATCATAAAAATTTATCAGGACGATTTTCAAAAATTAGACTCGTCAGGACGATTAGAGACGCTGTTTATGGAAATTCCATCGCAATTGAGCCAAAACAACAACCGCTACAAACCGTATGCTGTGCTCGGCGATGTGGACGAAAACAAGTTGACAGAATTGCTCAAAAACCTCGAAGACAGCAAGACGACACTTTTTTCGTACCATTCCAATGACCCAAATGTTGGTATGTCGCTAACCAAAGACATTACAAAATACAAAATTTTCTGCGCCGATACGGGACTATTTGTAACGCTTGCCTTTTGGGACAAAGACCATACCGACAACATTATATATCAGAAACTTTTGAACGACAAACTCAACACCAACCTTGGCTACATTTACGAAAATATGATTGCCCAGACGCTCACCGCCACGGGCAACAAACTTTTTTATTACACTTGGGCTAAGGATGACACACACAACTACGAAATCGACTTTTTGCTTTCACGGGGAGCCAAACTTTACCCCATTGAAGTGAAATCCTCTGGCTACAACTCTCACAAATCGCTCGACGCCTTTTGTGAAAAGTTTTCGCACATAGTGGACAAAAGGTATCTGATTTATACCAAAGACTTCAAGCGCGATGGTCAAACAACATTGCTTCCGGCGTATATGACGATGTTTATATAAGATTGATTATTTCTGTCGGGGGGATAAAACACTATTTAGAATTCATCTCCTCCGTCCAAAACTCTCCACTGCATACAGTGGCACGTTCTCCATCCAATCTTGGTCGATGTATGGACGCATCGAAAACCTAACTGCCTTAAAATTCCTCTCCTGAAATTCGTAGTTTACAAAGGAGGAGAGCGATTTGCTTTTAACGTTTTCTTCGGCTTTAACTTCAACGGGGACAATGCGTTCTAAGGTTTGGTACAAGAAATCTATCTCCATTGTTGATTTTTCTTTTGAATAATAAAACACAGATTGGTAGCCCGAAGCCTTCAATTGTTGAAGCACATAATTTTCAGTAAAAGAGCCTTTAAACTCAATAAAAGCGTTACTACCCAGCAACATAGCATTAGGATTAGCCTCACTCATACACGCCAGAAGTCCGCAGTCGAGCACAAAAAGTTTAAAAGCGGACGAATCGGCATAAAATTTCAGCGGCATAGAGGGATCGCGCACACGGTCCACTTTGTAAACCAAGCCGGCATCCACAAGCCATTGAATTGCCTCCTCATAAGTGGAAGCCCTCGCCCCTTTGGTTACCGCACCAAATATAAATTTCTTGTTTTCACGCGCCAATTGAGCGGGAATATTGTTCCAAATACGGCGGATATTTTCGGCCTGCGATTTGGTATGCTTGGCAAAATCACGTTGGTATGCGTCAAGAATATCTTGCTGAACTTTTCGCGTGGCAGAGGTGTCGCCAGTGGCAATGTAAGTTTTTACCACTTCGGGCATTCCGCCTGTAAAATAATACTGACGGAGCAACTCAGTATATTCTTCGTTCATAGATTTCATTGAATCCCACGCCAATTCGTCAAGCACATCCACAAGTCCTTGCCGACCTTTCGCCATAAGAAATTCCGAAAAACTCATCGGATACATTTTTAGAGTCTCCACCTTGCCCACAGGGTACGATTCATCGCTGCGAAGCGAAATTCCCAAGAGCGAACCGGCGGCTACAACGTGAAGGTTGGGCATATCCTCACAAAAATACTTCAACGAGGCAATTCCGTTGTGCGCTTCCTGAATTTCGTCAAATACCAATAGAGTTTCGCCGCATACAATCTTAACATCGTAAAACCTTTCTATCTCAGTAACTATCCGTTCTACCATTAAATTATGAAACAGATTGTTGGTGAACTCGTTTTGATGGCAATTGACGTAAACAAAGTTTTTAAACTCCTTTTTGCCAAAATTCTTAATAATATAAGTCTTGCCCACTTGCCTTGCGCCCAACAAAATAAGCGGCTTGCGGTCAGTTTTATTCTTCCATTTTACTAAGTTGTTGTATATAAACCTTTTCATAGCGATTACATTGAATATTCTAATTGCAAATTTACACTTTTTCGGGGGAATAATCAAAAATAAATACACTTTTTCGGGGGAATAATCGAAAAAAATTACACTTTTTCGGGGGAATGTTGAAGAAAATTTACACTTTTTCGGGGGAATGGCGGTTTGGTATCACTTTATAAAACATTTCTAAATCCAAGATAATTGCGTCGTTTAAAAAGATGTTTATTCTACTTAGAAACGAAAAATAGAAATATTATCTATATTTTGTGCTTAATTATAGAATATATTACTACATTCCATATCTTTGCACCCGAACCATTAATTAAACGAAAGATGTATAGATTATCGCAAACTTTGCAGGCTGATATCAATTATAATCAGCAACTTATCGAAAAATTCAAGAAGGGAGAAATCAGCGGTGCGCAACTCAAAGCCAACCGCGTGCCTATGGGCGTGTACGAGCAACGTCAAGACGGCAGATATATGCTCAGAGTGCGCTGTGTAGGTGGTTTGATTACTCCTCAGCAACTAAGAGAGGCATCAAAAGTGGCTCAAAACATCAATGCTTCGCATATACACATCACCACTCGTCAAGAGATTCAAATTCACGATGTTGCGCTCGACGACATCACCCCAAGTTTAAACACTCTCAAAGATGCTGAACTTTCGACCCAAGGCGGAGGCGGAAACACTATCAGAAATATGCTTGTGAACGAAAAAAGCGGAATTAGCAGCACAGAAGTGTTCGACGTGTACCCTTACGCCGTAGAACTTACTTCGCGACTCATTGCCGAAAAAGATTCGTGGTCGATGCCCAGAAAATTAAAAATTGCATTCGATATCAACGAACAAGACGCTGATTTTGCGTTAGTTGCAGATTTGGGTTTTATACCAAAAATTCAAAACAACCAACGAGGATTCAAAGTTTTATTGGGTGGCAGCGTGGCTTCTAATCCGCACAAAGGTTGGGTGGCATTTGATTTTTTAAACGAAAAAGACTTGTTTAGAGCGGCTAAGGCTGCAAAAAACTTTTTCAACCTCAATGGAAACCGAAAAAACCGCTACAAAGCACGTATACGCTATATTTTTTACAAAAACGGCGAAGAAGATACTCTTAAACTTTTTTACGAAGAGTTTAACCAACTCAAAGACGACAAATCTTTGGATTTTGAACCCGCAGTCTTAAACATTTCGTACAAAACTCCTGATTTTGAGCCGATTAATAATACCAGCAAAGAGTTTAAAATTTGGAAAAACCGTTACGCTAAAAAACAAACCAACGTAGAATCAAACCTTTTTTCGGTGATAATTCCTGTGGTAAACGGCAATATTAGCAACAATACTTTTGAAAAAATAGCAGATTTTTTAGATAATTTTGGACAAGATGTTATCCGCTTTACCCCACGCCAAAACATTCAGATAAGGAATATCAAAGAAGAGTATTTGGGCAATATATATGAATTTTTCAAAAATCTTGGGTTTGAACTTGATTTGCCTGTAACTATCAATAATATAGTATCTTGCACAGGTGCCGACACTTGCCGTTTGGGTATATGCTTGCCCAAAGGTTTAGAAAAAGCAATTGCCAAACGCTTGAAAAACAGCAAACTAAAACTTGATGAAATACCGGCAATAAAAATCAATATAAACGGCTGCCCCAACTCGTGCGCTCAAAGTGCGTGGTCGGATCTCGGTTTCAGCGGACGCATTGGTCGCAAAGGCGACTATCCCTATCCCGCATACAATATTTGGCTGAGAACTTCGGGAAACAAAGAATTGGCTGAAAACCAAGGGTTTCTGTCAGCAAAAGATATTCCCGAATTTGTTGAAAAGTTTTTTGCGAAATACATTTCGCAAAAAGCAAATTTCAAAGATTACAACGATTTTGTAATAAAAAACGGTGCTAAAACTGTAAAAGAAATCTTGTCAAGTTTTGCCGAAGTTCCTGAATTTGAGGATGATAAAAACTACTATTTTGATTGGGGTGCAAAAGCGTTGTTCTCACTTTCAAGGTCGTCGCAGGCAGAATGTTCTGCCGGCTTGTTTGATATCATAGAACTTGACCAACAGACAATTAAGGACAAACAAAAAGAATATCTGAATAGCGAAACCAACAAAGAAAAATTGCTCAACGAAATTGTATTTTCGGCATCAAGAATGCTTTTGGTTACGCGCGGTGCCGACCCGAGAACCGACAAGGAAGTTTACGAAAACTTTGAAAATCTGTTTATTAAAGCCGGTTTGGTGTCTCAAAAATATCTCCCGATTATCGAAAAAGCCAAACAAAAATCCACCCTTTTAGAATACAAAGATTTAATAGATTCGTTGGTTTCAACTGTCAACAAACTTTACGAATCAATGGACGATTCGTTGCAATTCAAAAATATTGATAACATTAAGAAAGAAGAACCCGCTAAAACTCAGCAAGTGGCTGGAAACAATGATGTTGTAAAACGCGATTTTAGAGGTGTGGCTTGTCCGATGAACTTTGTTAAAACCAAAGTGGTGCTTGCAACTATTCCTCAGGGCGGACTCTTGGAAATACTCCTCGACGATGGTCAACCTATCAAAAACGTACCGGGCTCGGTACGTCTTGAAGGTCACGAAGTGCTTGAAACCGAGAATCTTGGCTCTTATTGGCGTGTATTAATCAAAAAACACTGAAAATGGATTTCTTACCTATCAACATACGAATATCGTCGGCAAATATTCTGATTGTTGGCGGCGGCAGAGTGGCTACTCACAAAGCACAGATACTCAGCAGATTTACATCTAAGGCAACAGTTATTGCCAAAAAAATTTCTAATGAAATTAAGGCTCTAAATTTCAAAACAATTGAAAAAGAGTTTCAAGAAGACGACCTCAACGGTGTAACTCTGCTGTATGTATGCACCCAAGACCGACGTTTAAACCACAAAATCAAACTATTAGCACAAAAAAGAGGAATACTTACAAGTGTTTGCGATTCGCCTTTTTTGTGCGATTTTACATCGCCTGCCATTTTTACGTCAGGCTCTATTTCGGTGGCGGTTTCGTCCGATGCCAAAGACGTAAAACGCAGTATCAGAGTAAGAAACAAAATAAAAGAGGAAATAGAAAATGGTATCTTGCAAATTAGTTAGCAATCTAAAACCTTTGCAACTAAAAGCCATTACCAACAATATTAATGGTGTAAGTTTTAGCATTGCGTTTTCGGATACATATTTACACCAACTAACAGATAATCAAGCCGATTTAGCAATATCTCCGGCGCAAGACTTGCCATATCCTTTACATTCGGATTTTGAGGTAATTGCCCTATATCACGATTTTGAAAACATTTTTCAACCATCCGAAACCAATCCGTTGCAAGGCTTTTGGGCTGTTGTTGTCAAGCGTAACCGTGAGGATTTGAAGCAATTATTTGCTGACGACAACAATATTCTCACCAAATCAGGAAGAGTAGATTTGGTAGGATTCGGTCCCGGCGACCCCGAACTGCTCACTATCAAAGCCGAACGGTTAATCAAAAATGCCGACATTATTTTTTACGATGATTTAACCAACAAGGAATATCTCGAAACCATTGAAACCGAAAAAGTGTATGTGGGCAAGCGCAGTGGCAAGCATAGTTTTGAGCAACAGGCAATTAACTATATGCTTTTAAAATCGGCACGCGAGGGCAAAAATGTGGTAAGGCTCAAAGGCGGCGACCCGATGCTCTTTGCCCACGCAGGCGAAGAAATTGAATATTTGCAGAGATGTTTTATCAATGTAGGTGTAACGCCCGGAATATCAGCCGCTTTTGCTGCCGCCGCCGCACTCAGGATACCTCTTACACAAAGAAAAATATCGTCGAGCGTGGCATTTATCAACGGACATTCAAAAAAGATAGAAATGCCAAATGCCTCCACCTTAGTATATTATATGGCATCAAGCAATCTCAACGAAATACGAAATGTGCTAATAAACAAAGGATTAGCCACCGACACGCCCGTTATGCTTGTAGAAAACGTTTCTAAACCAACTGAAAAACAATACATTACCACACTTAACAACCTTTCGCAAAATTACCAAACCCCTCTGATTGTTATCGTTGGCGAAGTAGGAAGACGATAGTTTGCAAATTTCCCCTCTAAAAAAAATAATCAAAAAAACATCTCGTCTATCGAAAATAGTTGTATATTTGCAAAAACGTTAAACTTTAAACTCTAAATTTACTATGAAAAAATTTTTATTTGGCTTGATACTCGGTATCATCATCGGCTGCGGCGTTTGCTACTACCTGTCGCAAATCGGAAAATTCTTTAAGGAAGAAGTGGTAATCAACGAAGAGGTTCTCAAAGAGAAACTTATGACTTGCAGCGAATTAACCTCAGCAAAATATCAGTTGACCGGACAAATCACCCGCGAAGAAAACTACGGCACAGGATTCGGATGGTTCGACAAAATGTCGACCAAGAGTTTCACAATCAAATACTCAGCCACGATAGCCTTTGCCGTTGACCTCTCGAAAGCCGCCATCAAAGTGGACACCAACGTGGTAAGAATCGACCTTCCCTCAGCCGCATTGCAGTCGCTCAGCATCCCGTCAGACAGTCTCCAAATCATCAACGAGAAAAAGAACCTTATCAATTGGGAAAACAAAAACGATATGAAAGAGGTTCTTCAAGATGCTGAAAAACACGCTTTGGCAACTTGCGACACCGCCAAGATGATCCGCTTGGCCAACACCGAGGCAGTAAAGACCCTCACCACACTTCTCTGTCCGCTCACCGAAAGCCAAACCGGCGAAAAGGCTTACCAAGTGATTATCACTATCAACGGCGAAACCGAAGAACCGCAAATCTCCGCTCCCAACACCGAATTACCAACAGCAAAATAACATAATTAATTATAGTATTTAACAACAAATTAAACAAAAAACACGAATACCTTTAATAAAAATAATACAAGATAGTTTTATAAAAAAACTTCCTTGTTACGAATGTAACGAATATATTTAGTGTGTATTAGTTTAATTCGTAACAAATTTAATCAAAGATTATATTTGTTATTTATTTACAAAAGAATTATTTGTTTAATTAGTTTAATTCGTTGTTAAACCACAAAAAAATATATCAAATGATAAAAGTAGGCATAATAGGCGCGGCAGGATATACCGGCGGCGAACTTCTCAGAATTTTAACTTATCACCCTGATGTACAAATAGTTTGGGCAGTAAGTAGAAGCAATTTTGGAAAACCTGTTTACGATGTTCACGCCGACCTTTTTGGCGACACCGACCTCAAATTTGCCGAGCAACCCACCGAAAAAGCCGACGTGGTATTCTTCTGCACGGCTCACGGCGAAACGGGCAAACTCCTTGCGGAATACAATTTTCCCTCGGACGTAAAAATCATCGATATGACCAACGAGTTTCGCGTGGGCAACACAGGATTTGTATACGGATTGCCCGAAATCAACCGCGATAAAATCAAGACTTGCAATAAGTTGGCAAATCCGGGATGTTTTGCCACAGCCATTCAGTTGGCGCTTGTGCCGGCACTCAAAGCGGACATCATCAAGAGCGACATTCAGGTGTCGGCAGTAACGGGCAGCACCGGCGCAGGTCAAAAACTCACCGCCACAAGTCATTTTTCGTGGCGCACCGACAATTTTTCGGTTTATAAGGCCTTCACTCATCAGCATTTGGCAGAAATCAACCAAACCAAAGACCTCTTGAACCCGACATTGCAGCGTCCCATTCACTTTATTCCCTACCGTGGCGACTTTGCCCGTGGAATCATTGCAAGTGTTTGGTTTACATGCGACAAAACCGAAGACGAGGTTAAGGAAATCTACCGCAAATGCTACGAAAACGAGCCCTTCACGCATTTCTACGATGGCAACCTGTATCTCAAACAAGTGGTCAACACCAACAAATGCATTGTTTCCATCAAGAAAGAAGGCGACCAACTCCTTGTTCAAAGCGTCATCGACAACCTCATCAAAGGCGCAGTAGGACAAGCCACTGAAAACATGAACATTATGTTCGGATTAGATGAAAAAGCAGGATTGAGGTTGAAACCTTCGGGATTTTAGATAGTCTTTAAATCAAGGGCAGGGGTACAATTAGTACCCCTGCTACCTTGGTTATTCACTATCAACACAAAACACTCTATGTTTTGGCATTCTACATAATGACAATCCTTTGTCAGCCACCAATCTACTAAAAAAGAAACAATTATGAGAAAACTACTATTCATTCTTTTGTTTATATTAGCCTGGGCAACACCGGCAACAGGCATTTTTACTTATTACTGCCATTACGACATACTTTTTTATATCTCATCCATATTATGCGCGATAGTGTGGCTGTTTGGACTGATAACCACATTTAAAGAATGGCCATTTGCCGGAGCAATTGTGTTGTTGGTGGTGCCGTTGGCTCTTGCCTTCTTTTTGCAACAAGACGACGGATACAATATGCTATTGTTGGCCTCGTGCTTTGGCGCTCTTATGACATATTTGTACATATATTTATATGCCAAGGCATTGGGTCATTGGAGCAATTGAGGATGAAATTAATAATTTGCAGTTTTTGTGAGTTTGAATCGAAAAAAATCTTACATTTGCAAACTGATAATCTCGAAAATGTGTAAAATTTGCCATTTAATAATCTCGAAAATGTGTAAAATTTACCGTTTAATAATCTCAAAAACGTGAAATGAAAAGGAAGATTTATACACAACTACTTGATTGGAAACAAAATAGAAATGGCGAAACAGCACTACTAATCGAAGGAGCACGACGAGTAGGTAAAAGTTTTATTGTGGAACAGTTTGCCCGCAACGAATACAAGTCGTTTATCCTGATTGATTTCAACATCGCTAACGATGACATCCGACAGTTGTTCGACAATTATCTTGGCGATTTGGACACCTTGTTTATGTACCTGACCAATTACACGGGCGTAACCCTTTATGAAAGGCAGTCGCTGATAATCTTCGACGAAGTTCAGTTTTGCCCGAGAGCGAGAGCGGCTATCAAGTACTTGGTAGCCGACGGCAGATACGACTATATCGAAACAGGTTCATTAGTATCTATCAAACAGAGTGTTGCCGGAATAATGCTACCTTCCGAAGAAGAAACGTTAGAGATGTTTCCAATGGATTTTGAAGAGTTTCTTTGGGCGTCGGGCAACGAAATGCTGATGGACTTTATCCGTGACCGTTTCAACAAAAAAATGCCTTTGGGGGAATCTATGCACCGCAAGGCTATGGACTATTTCCGCCAATATATGATCGTAGGCGGAATGCCGCAAGCAGTAGGAAAATATATAGCCACAAAGGATTTTCAGGAAACCGACCGGGTGAAGCGTCAGATACTTCAACTTTACCGCAACAGCGCGGCACAATATGCGGGAGTGTACGCCGACAAGGTAATAAGCCTTTTCGACGAGATTCCTTCACAACTGCAACGTCACGAAAAACGTTTCCGTCTTTCCGACATAAAAAAAGACGCAAGGCTCAGGGACTACGAGAGTTCGTTTTTTTGGCTTTCGGATGCCAAAATAGTAAATATTTGTTACAACACCACCGAGCCCTCCATTGGTTTGGGGATGAAAACCGACCGCGTTACCCTTAAATGCTATATGTCGGACACAGGGTTGCTCATTAGCCACGCCTTTGACGAAAACGGAATAGTTGCCGCTGATATTTACCAAAAGATTCTCCGCGACAAACTTGAATTCAACAGCGGAATGATTATTGAAAACATTGTCGCACAAATGCTTAAAACGTCGGGGCACAAACTATACTTCTATTCAAATCCTTCCATCGACAACAAGGACGACCGTATGGAGATTGACTTTCTAATCCGCAAAAACAAGGTAACAAGCCGTCACAATATTGTACCTCTTGAAGTTAAATCCTCTCAACGTTACACACTTTCCTCGCTAAAAAAATGTATCGAGAAATACAACAGTTACATCACCTCGCCTTGCGTAGTGCATACCGCTGACTTGAAAGAAGAAAACGGCATTTTGTTCCTTCCGCTGTATATGACGGGACTTTTGTAAATACTAAAATATATATGACATTCTAAAAAAAATACTTACCTTTGCCCTGTCGCAACCTGTTGTTGCGGCGAGTATAAACATTTAAAGAAAGTGAACACATTTGAAGTTTTTAAGTTATTTCCAATAACGATAGAGAGTGCCAAGGGATTGGAACTCACTGACTCTGAGGGCAAAAAATATCTCGACCTCTACGGCGGACACGGTGTTATCAGCATCGGTCACTGTCAGGAAGATTATGTAAAGGCCATTACGGCACAGTTAAGCAAAATCGGATTCTATTCCAATTCGGTGCACATTCCGCTGCAAGAGGAATTGGCTGTTAAGTTGCAGAAACTCAGCGGATACAGCGATTACAAACTCTTCCTCGTTAATTCGGGTGCAGAGGCCAACGAAAACGCATTGAAACTTGCCTCGTTCTACACCAACAGGAGCAAGGTTATCAGTTTTCACGGCGCATTTTTTGGCAGAACATCGCTTGCTGTGGCTGTGACCGACAACCCCGCTATTCAGGCTCCAATCAACAAAACCGACAAGGTGCTTTGGGCTAACCTCAACGACATCGAATCGGTTAAGAAAGTGATTGACAGCGATGTAGCGGCAGTTATCGTAGAAGGCATCCAAGGTGTGGGCGGTGTGCAGATTGCTTCTGACGAATTTTTGAAGCAACTCCGCGAACTCTGCACGCAAAACGGCACTATGCTCATCATCGACGAAATTCAGTGCGGCTACGGACGTTCGGGCAAATTCTTCTCGCACCAATATTCGGGCGTCAAGGCCGACATCATAACAATGGCAAAGGGCATCGCAAACGGTTTCCCCGTGGGCGCAGTAATGATTGACCCCAATATACCTGCAAAATTCGGAATGTTGGGTACCACATTTGGAGGCAACCACCTCGGATGCGCCGCAGCAATTGCCACCGCCGACGTGATGGCTAAGTACAATTACGTGGACAATGCCGCCAAGATGGGCGCATACCTGATGGGCAAACTCAAAGGCCACAAGGCTATCAAAGACCTTCGCGGACGTGGATTGATGGTTGGTATTGAAACTTTTGCCGATGCTTCCGAAATCCGCAAACGCCTGTTGTTCGACGAGCACATCTTCACGGGATTTTCTGGCGGAGTCAATACCATCCGCCTCATTCCGCCGCTCTGCATCACCGAAAAAGAAATCGACAGGTTTGTGGAGGCATTCGACAAGGTTACAAAATAATAATACAACAATTAATAATTGCGCGGTATGCAAAGTACTGCGCAATTATTTTCATCAACCTCAAAAAACTGAAAAAAAATGTTAGGAGTAATCATTCTCATATTAGTAATTTGCTACATAATAATATTTATTTTCCGAAAAGTGATGGACAGCGACAACGGCAAAGTTTACACCAAAAAGAAAAGCACACCGCCACAATTCCTCCAACCCGAAACGCCGCCTCAATTTAATCCTGACAAAGATAGCAATCAAGAATCTTCTAACTAGTCAGACAATCCTTCGTTAACACATTAATATTCAGTTGTATGGCATTACTTTTAACGTTAGGACCAATAGCACTCATATTAATATTGTTAAACCTGTCAAATATTAAGGCTTTTTTTAGAAGAAAGAAAAAATCTAAAAACGGTAGATCGTACAGATCCAAATCCCACAAATATGGCTATGGCGATTGGTCATACACAACTCACACAGCCAACTATTACCTAAATCATTCACACAATAAAGACGATGAGTATGGTGACGGCAATTATTATGATGGCGACGGTGGTGATTCAGGAGGTGATAGTAGTTGCGGAAGCAGTTGTGGAAGCAGTTGCGGTAGTGGCTGTGGAAGCGGTTGTGGAGCAAGTTAACTAATATATAGGTGATTATAAACACGATTCATTCTAACATAATATAAATATGCAACGTATCTTATTATCCATCACACTATTATCGCTGACATTATTGTTTCCGCTATTATCGTCAGCACAGAATTTCTCAGTTATAAAGCAAAACCCCATCACCTCAGTAAAAGACCAACACCAAAGCGGAACTTGTTGGGATTATGCTACTCTTGGATTTGTGGAAAGCGAAATTCTCAGAACCTCTGGCAAAACTTACGACCTTTGCGAAATGTTTGTGGCAAACAAAGACTATATGGACTGCGCCACGCACCACGTTAGAATGCACGGATTCAGCCAAATATGCGAGGGCGGCTCGGCTGACGATGTGTTTGAGGTGATAAAAAAATACGGCATCTGTCCCGAAAACGCAATGCCTGCACCGGGAAGTTTGGTAGGCGATTCGTTGGCAAATTTCGAGGAATTTATGAAGGAATTGCGACCACTTGTAAGATATTATGGCACAGGCACTAACCATAGTTATCCAGCCGACACCACGGGGCTTGCATATTATGTGCGCACCGTACCTGGATGGCATATTGCTGTGCAAAAGGTAATCGACAGATACATAGGCAAATGTCCCGAATCTTTCACATACGATGGCAAAACATACACGCCCAAAACTTTTGCCGCAAGCCTCGGCATAGATTGGAACAATTATATAAGCCTGACGAGTTTTACTCACCATCCGTTTTATGAAGATTTTGTCATTGAGGCATTACACAAATGGCGACTAAAACCAAGTTTCAACCTGCCCATCGATCGTCTGATGACAATTTTGGAAACAGCTATTATGAAAGGCTACTGCGTGGCTTGGGGCGGCGATGTGACGGGGGTATTTGAGAATCGCGATGGAAAATATTTTACAAAGACTGATTTTAACAACAACGGTATCGCTAAACTTCCGCCGAATATAGTGGTTTCGCAGGAACTCCGACAACAGCAATGGGACAATTGGACATTTACCTACGACCACGTAATGCTCATCTACGGCATTGTCAAAGGCTCTGACGGCAAAAAATACTATATGGTAAAAAATTCGTGGGGAAGGCAATACGGCTACAAAGGCATTTGGTATATGTCGGAAGATTACATCAAACTCAACACCACATACATTTACCTATGCAAAGATGCGGTAAAGAAAAAAATGTTGAAACCATAACTGCACTTTTTTCAAGATTATTGGGCGGCAAACAAAGGAATATATTAAAATAATTAATATATTTGTATCCTAACATTTCAATGTATGCGAAGCCAAAAATACATAAACTCCGTTGTGATAATGCTGATATTGCTGTGCCCGCTATTTTCTAACGCTCAGATACACAGCTTTATCCGTCATTATGGGCGCAATATGGGCATTGCTGGTCAAACTTGGAATGTGCACGCCACCGACAATAATTTTGTTTTTTTTGCTAATGGCGAAAAAATTCTTGCCTGCCACAACGGTGTGTTTACTCCGCAGCCTTTCAAAACCGAAGTCCGTAGCGTATATGCTCCGCCCAAAAGCGCAAGAATCTATGCGGGCGGCATCAACGAGTGCGGCTATTTTGACGTGTCGAATAGCGGAGGTCTTAATTACACCAGCCTCAGCGATATGCTTGATGTAAATGTAAAAAACACAATGGGCAATGTGTGGCACATTTACGGAATAGACCAAAATATATTTTTTGTTTCCGACAATATTGTGTTGAAATACAACGGCTCGGCATTAGAGGTTTTTAATCCTCATGCCCATATCGACTGTTCGTCGGTGGTAGACGGTATTCTATATATATCGGCACAAGGCATTAAGTATCTGCATGGCAATGCGTTAAAGGTGATGACCAACACCGAAAAATTATCCCAAATGGCACTGCACGGTTTTGCAGCCTACAATGGTGGAATATTGGCTGTTACGGAAAACGACGGACTGTATTTTTTTGATGGCAACAAATGCGAACCGTTTGAAACCAAGGCAGATGAATTTCTTAAAACGTCAGGTGTTTTTTGCATGGCAGACAACGACTACGAACTTGCCGTGGGCACTATCAAAGGGGGAATTGCCGTTATCAACAAAGCCTCACGCAATGTAGAAATTATTAGCGAGGCACAAGGTCTTGAAAACAACACAGTTATTTCGCTTGCCTATCAAAATGGCAAAACTCTATGGGCTGGTCTCGACAATTCTGTTGACGAAATTCTCTTACATTCTGAACTGAAAAAATTTTCGCCCAATGGATTAGAAGGCGCTGGCTATGACGCAATTATCGACGGCAACACACTCTATCTTGCCACCAATCGTGGAGTTTTTTACGCCACGTTACCTTTGCAAAACGCGCAATTGCATACTGTTGACGGACTTACGGGTCAGGCGTGGAAGTTTTACAAGGCATTTGGCACGTTTTTTTGCCTTCACGACAAGGGATTGTTTTCGCTCAGCGATGGCAAGGCGCACAGTGTTAGCGGAATAAAAGGTTTTTGGGGAATGTTGCAGATTTCCGACACAGTGGCATTAGCCGGAACTTATTCCGAACTATACATTATAAAAAAACGCGGCAGTGAATATATATTTGAATATCAAGATATTGCAGGCTCGTTCTCGAATATGGAATATGATGGCAAATATGTTTGGATTCATAGCGACAATGCCGATTCGTGTGTACGGTGCACTTACAACCATACCGACAACCAGATAATTGTAGATAAAAGTTACCACATATCCGACGGAGTGCCCGCCGACAAATATTTTCACCTATTCTTTACCGATGGAAAATTATACGCAGTGTCGTCGGCAGGCACTACTGTGTATGATGCTGAAAACGATATTTTTACAAAACCCGATTCGATATGCGGACTTGATGCCAACGAGGGCTTTGCCACAGTATCGCATTTTGGAAGCTCGGCTGCAGGAATGTCACAAAACTATATTAATCTCAAAAGCGGTACGCACATCCACGACCTCTTTTTTGATGCCGACTTTATTTATCCGTCGGTAAAGGCAAACGCACCTTTTTTTGTTAACGATTCGCTGCTGCTTGTGCCTAATTACAACGGGTTTGCAATTGTTTGTATGGACAACTTCAGCTATCTCGATACCAACCACAATTCTATTATTAATAGTGTGTATCTTACCGATGGCACACCATTGTGGAACAACAATTTTGCAGGTCTTAAAAATATTCCCGAAATTCCTTATAATAAGGCAAATATCAAGTTTAATTATGCCGACCATAACCGTACAGCTCTATATCAATACCGCTTAAAAGGTAAAGATTTTAGCCAGCTTGCCACCACATATATCAAAGAGTTTACCTCGCTAATGGAAGGCGAATATTTGTTTGAGGTGCGCAAATATGAGCCGAATGGTAGCCTTTTGGGTGAGGACAGTTTTAAGTTTGTGGTGCTTGCTCCATGGTATCGCGCAATATGGGCATACGTGGTGTATGCGCTGCTGTTAATTTCATTGGCTTTTGCTGCCTTTAAAGTATTCAAACACAACGTATCAAAGCAAAAACAGCAAATCATCGACAAGGCGCAAGAAGATATTCAACAACTTGAACGTCAGATGGCTCAACAGCAGCTTCAAAACGACCTCGAGCACAAAACCAACGAACTATCGGATATGGCTCTGCTTTTGGCAGGCAAAAACGAAATTCTCGGGGCTATAAAAAACGACATTACCGAATTGTTTAAGGAGGCTAACATGACGCCGCTGCTAAAAGCCAAACTATCGGGACTTGTTAACAAAATTGACGGCAACATCCAAAACGACAACCTTATAGACCGTTTTGAAGAACAGTTCGACCTCTTGCATAACAATTTTATCAAAAAACTCAAAACCGTTCATCCCGGACTTTCCAGAAACGACTATATGCTCTGCGCTTATATTCGTATGGGATTTAGTACCAAAGAGATAGCCCAAATGTTTAATATGAGCGTGCGAGGTGTGGAGAGTATCAAATACCGATTTAAAAAGAAAATTGGAATCGATACCGATATCATTGACTATCTGCAACAAATAGAAACAGGCAAATAAAAAAGGGCGCTTAAGATTATACTCTTTTTGCGCCCGTATTAATAAACTGCTTACAATAAAAAATTTTAATAAAAAAACGATAAAACCTAAAAAAAGATTATTGGATTTAAGTAAAAGGCGCATTGTGAAATATAGTAGTCTATTTTTGTTGGAACACTCTTACGTAATCAACTTTCATTGTTGTGGGCAAATCGCCTTCGTTGATACCCTTGTATCCGCCCCAATCGCCACCCCAAGCGAGATTTAAAATTATGTAGTAAGGCTTGTCGTAAGGGTAGTTTTTAACTGTACCGTCTGATTTGTAGCTGAGCTGCAGTTTGCCGTCTACGTAAGTGGTGATTTTTTCTTTTGTCCACTCAATAGCGTAAGTGTGGAAACCGTCTTCAGCACCAGAGCAAAGCATTTCGTGAGTAACTTGATTGCCGAGGGTATGCACATGACCTTCGGCGTGCAAACTTGATGAAACGTAGTTGGGATTAGCGCCTACTTCTTCCATTATGTCAATTTCTCCGCATTTGGGCCATCCTTCGTTTGCCCAATCTACGTTTACGGGCATCATCCAAAATGCCGGCCATGTGCCTTTACCTTTGGGCAGTTGTATTCTTGCTTCGATATATCCGTATTTCCAGCCTTCATTTACGTGAGCGTAAATTCTTCCGCTGTACACTTTTCCGTCGTTACCCTTAAAACAGTTGATATTAAGGATTCCGTTGTTGGTTTCAACAGTGTTTTTGCCATCGATTTCGCCTTTGCGATAGTTTTGTAGCTCGTTGTTTACCCAGCCTGAATTTTGCACTTCGTAAGTCCAATCAGATGAGAGAGATGCTTCGTCAAATTCGTCGTGCCATACAAGCTTGTAACCTTCGGGAGCTGTAATGTCGCCACTATTGAAACTTGCCTCATCGTATCCCTGCTCAATGTTGTAATCAAAATAAGTTTTGCCACCGAGAAAAGTGAGTACAGCAGTGCGGTTTTCGTCAGAGGAGTTTTTAGTAATAGTAACCTTAATTACAGTTTCGCCCTTGATTCCGCCTTTGCGGTCGATAGTGCAGAAATCTGATTTTGACGAAACGCTCCAGTCTCCGTCGGCGTTAACGGTCAATTCTAATACTCCGCCTTCAAAGCCTATTTTAGCATTTTCGGGCGAAATAGAGATATTCACTTTCTTTTCGGGTGTGGGTGAGTCATCGTCGTTGCTGCTGCAGCCAAACACAGCAAGCAGCGAACAAAGTAATATTGTTAAATTCATCGTTTTCATGATTTTTTGTTTGTTTAATTGAGTAAAAAAGGGTGAGGCTTGTAAGTTTTAATGTGGACTCAAAGCCATCACCCAAATTCTAACTCAAATAATATACACTATTCTCAATTCAAAAAATGCTGTTTATTTCGACTTTTGAATGGCAATATCAAAGATTTCGATATCGCATTTTTCAGGGTTGCCACCAAAGTCGAACAAGATTGTAAGACCACCTTTCTGGTCTTCGCCGTTGTCGAGTTTTTCAGGTGCAGAGCCATCGTTGTTCATTCTTGTGGTGATTTCCATTGCGTTTTCTGCCGAAACTCCATTTACAACAAACTCGGTAACTACATCTGCATCAATATCTTTGCGGATACCATCGCCTGTAAAGTTTACATTCTTTTCGTCGATCGACAAGAGTTTGAATGTAGCCTGAGAAATGTCTTTGTTAGATTTTACCTTAATGCGCAAGTCGTATTTCTGACCAGCTTCGGTGAGGTATTGGCTAACAAGGCGGAACTGAGCTTTCCACTGTGCGTCGGTAGCGTTGTCGTAATGGATTTTGTAGTTGTTGCCGTCGCGAGTTACAGTCCAGTCGCTCATGGGAACCCAACCGGCATCGCCGTGATATGTGGCAGTTTCCCATGTTTTAGCCACGTCGGCAACTATGCTGCCCTCGGCGTTTTCCTCAAATACTGGTTCGGGTGCGGGTTTGTCTTCAGGCACTTCGCCATCGTATTCTGCCAAAACAATGTCGTAAATGTAAACATCGAATTTTTCGGGCTGACCGCCAAAGTCGAATACAAGATTTAATTTGCCGGCATCAACACCTTTGGCAATCACTTCAAATGTTTCAGGCTTGTTTGCTTTGAGTTTATACTTGCCTTCGTTAGCAAAAATGAAGTTTTGGTCGTCGGTGTCGTCGGTAAGCTTAATAGTAATGTTGTCGTGCTTAGAAGTTGCCACCATTGTGGCGCGGAAAATGTAGTTTTTAGCAGCGGAAGAGCTCAAATTGCTGTGGAGGTGAACCTGAGTTTGCCATGTAGCCTCATTAGCCACAGGAGCTTTTACGCTAAACATCTCATTGTTTTGTGAAATAGAGAGCTGTTCGGTAATATCTTGCCAGCTGCTTGTGGTGGCATAATATTTAGTGATTTCAACATTATTGTCCCAGAGATTGTTACCATCAAATTTTTTACGTTCGCCAAAATCAAGAAAAGATTGATCAAACGAAAGGGTTTTAACGATGCTGCCATCGCAAACACCATTATTATTGTACATTTTTACCTCCACGGAGTATTCTCCGGCAATAGGGAATTGTTTGATAAATCCATTAACAGTGCTTTGGCTTCCATCTTCAAAAAACCAAATGGGGTTGCACTCAGGATTTGCTATGCTGAAAATAACTTTATTAGAATCGAGCATTTGTAAATCAACGTTGATATCCGAAGCCGAAGGACGGGCAGCAGGATTGATGTCGTTGTGGTCGTCTTGACAACCGTACAATACAACCGCTGAGGCTGCTATTGCTAAATACTTTATTATCGCTTTCATAATATTATCCTATTTAATGATTATTGAATAAAATCCTTTTCGTTTTAACGGAAAAAGAAAAGGAAGAAACAAAACCAACATTTTTAATAACCAGGATTCTGTTTGAGGTTCTGGTCGGCTGAAAGATCCTCTTGAGGAATAGGCAGATACTTGTTGTATTCTGCGAATTTGCCATTTTGAGCCATCTGCTCGGCAGTGTAGTTATATTTGCCCGAATTGTCGTTGGCAGCACCTACAAAGAGGTTTTGTGCGCTCACTCCGTTTTCGCCATCGTTTCTAAGTACGATGAAGAAACGTTTGCCTTCGCCAACAAACTCTCTTGCAGCTTCTTCTACAATGTCGGCAATAGAACTTCCTGTGTACGAACCTCCACGAGCTTCTCTAAGAGTGGTTAAATAACCTTCTGCCTTGCCGTTGCCAAGTTTAGCCGAAAGTTCGGCAGCATTAATGTAAGCCTCTGCCACGCGATACACTCTGCGGTTGTTGCCATACGAAAGGTTGGGGTCGCCCGAGGAAGCAAGATTTTCGGCACGAGGTGCGTATTTTGCATTGTAGAGGTAGGTGCACTGATAACGTCCCGAAGTTGCTATGCCGCGGGCATCGATTATCGAAGCGTCTCTGCGCTGGTCGCCATTGGCAAAAAGATCCCAGACAGATTCTTTGATAGGAGTAAATCCCCAACCTGAACTGCATTTACCTTCAACAGCCTCGGCAGGACCAACAAAAGCGGGTAATACTGTACCTCCAGCCACACGGTCGTTGTTAGTCCAGTCGCGGCCACCTATTTTGGCGTAGTTGATTTCAAAGATACTTTCGCTACACCATTCGCCAGCTTCGGTAAAGATTTTTGCAAAATCTTTTTCCAAAGGATATTCAGCAATTACATCGTCCATATAGCCGAGAGCTGTGCTGTAGCGGTCTTTGTCTTTTTGATAAAGTACAAAGTCGGAATAGAGCATTTTGGCTAAAGCCTTGGTAGCGTGACCTTCCTCACCTGCTTTTTGAGTAGAGGGGAATGTGGGTTCGTTGATAGCGAGTTCAAGGTATTTGATTATCTGAGCGTAAGATTCCGACGGAGAAAGTTGTTTTGCCGAGTAACCGTTGTCTATCGAAGGTGAAGGAAACTCTTCGTTACCTTCATAATAAGGTATGTTACCCCAGAATTTCCAGAGAATATTGTAGTAATAAGCTCTCAAGGTGTAAATTTCGGCAATCAACTTATTTTTGTTGCTACCGTTGAAGCCTTCGAGATAATGGAGACAGTCGTTGCAGCGTTTTACGCCAGAATAGCAGTCGTCCCAAAGGCTAACAGGGGTGTTGTTGGCATCGGCCGACCAGTTGCCAATTTTTTGGAGGGCAGGTTGGTCGGTAGAGTTGCTACCACCTACGAATACCTGGTCTGACATAATGTCGGCGATTAAAACCGGGTCGGCATAAGAGCAGTCTTTGTGAGCGTTGTAGTCGAACCAGTGCAATGGAGCGTAAGCAGCGGTAATGCTCGACTCCATTTTTTCAGGATCGGAAAAATACTCTTCCAAAGTCAACTGTGTGGGGTTTTCTACATCTAAGAAATCCTCCGAGCATGCACTCAAGCCAATTGTAGCGAGCGCCAATGCCATTGCTGAAAGTTTTATATTGTTTTTCATAGTATTTCAAATTTTAATTACGAATTAAAAATTACATATTATGCATTATGAATTATGCATTATGCATTAAAAATTTACATTAACACCAAAGGTCAAAGTTCTTGCTTGAGGATAGATACCTTTGTCGATACCTATAGCAGTGGTGCTTTGTCCGATTTCAGGATCGAAGCCTTCGTATTTGGTGGCGGTAAAGAGGTTTTGACACGATACAAATACTCTTGCTTTTGAGATAAATGCCTTGGATGTAAGCTGCTGAGGAAGAGTGTATCCGAGTTCGATGTTTCTTAAACGGAGGTAAGAACCGTCTTTTACAAAGAAATCAGAAGAGTGTTTGTTGTAAGCAGTTTCGTCGAAGATAGGAACAGTGTTTGAAGTGCCTTCACCTGTCCAGCGGTCTTTGATATAAGCTGGGAGGTTAACATATTTGATGTCGTTGCGGCGGGTAGCGTCGTAAACATCTGCGCCAAGCACGCCTTGGAATTGTGCTACAAAATCGAAACCTTTGTAATCAACATTAAGCGAGAATCCGTATGTCCAATCGGGCATTCCTTTACCAATTTTAGTATTGTCGGCATCGTTGATAAATCCGTCACCGTTTTGGTCAACAAAAATCAAGTCACCGGGTTTGGGAGCTGCGCTTGATTCTTCGTTACCGTATTTCAAGCCAGAAGCCTCAACTTCAGCCATATTTTGGAATACTCCTGCGGTTTGATAACCATAGAAGTAAGGATAAGGTTCGCCGTTTTTGCAGTGAGCTATTACACCGAATCCTGCGGCAGACATACTTTCTACATCGTTTTCGCCGCTTTCGGTACCGTAGTCTACGAGTTTGTTTTTAAGATAAGAAGCGTTGGCAGCAAAACGGAATTTGATATCATTGATGTTCCAGCGGTACGACAAGTCGAACTCCCAGCCAGTGTTTTCCATTTTACCAATGTTGCCGATGGGTTTTGCCTCGCCTACGTAGGTTACGATGGGCTGAGTCTGCAACATTCCGTCGGTGGTTTTCTTGTACCAATCAACACTCAACGAAAGAGCCGAGTTGAAAAAGTCCATATCGATACCGGCATCGTGCTGAATATTCTCTTCCCAATGGATTGCAGGGTTAGGAATACCAGATGCTTTTGCACCAGTAGAGATAGCACTTTCCTCAGGACCGAAGAAATAGTTGTTGATATGACCAGTAGAAGTATTTACCATATAGGCAAATGCACCAATGTTTTCGTTACCGTTTTTACCCCAAGAGTAACGGAGCTTTGTGTTGTTCCACCAGCGGGGACGGTTTTCGAGGAATGATTCGCGAGTGATATTCCAACCTACCGAGAACGAGGGAAATGTGGCGTAGTGATTGTCGGGACCAAAGTTTGACGATCCGTCGCGGCGTACAGTAGCCTGAAACATATAGCGGCTCTTATAGTCGTAGCTTACACGGGCAAAAAGCGATGCAAGAGTGTGGTCGGCATTGTCGGCACCCCAGCCGTTGCGCTCGTCGGCGTTGGCAGAGTTACCAGTGGTGAAATCGGGATAAAGGCGATCGTAGTCGATGGCAACCAAGTATTTAGAGTATGCACCAAGATATGCACCTTTGTTTTTCTTAGCCGACTGACCGAGTAATATTTGGAATGTGTGTCCGCTGATAGTTTTGTCGTAGCTCAATGTGTTTTCAAGCTGCCAGGTAAAACCTTTGTTCCAGCTCATTTGTGCGCTCGAAACCGACGGTTTTTCCATAGTATTCATATAGTGAGGAATTGTAGCACTGCGGTTGCCCCAGAAACCCATATCTGTGCCGTAAGAAGATTTAAACTTAAGATTATCCCAAAGAGTAACCTCGGCGTAGAAATTGCTTACAAACTTATCGCTCCAGCTTCCCGGATCGGGCAAAGATAAGAATGCCATCGGGTTTTTGAGTTCTTGGAGTTTTTCTCCTTGAAAATGGTCTACTATAGAATATAAGTATCCGTTTTTGTCGGTAATAAGCCAAGGATCACCTGCGTGAGCGGCACGGTCGGCTTCGGGATTTTCAGAATATACAGGCATTAGAGGAGGATTCATAAGAGCAGAACCAAGGGGAGAGCCAAATTCTGAGTTGGTTTCGATACCTTTAGAATTAATATGAGTGTAGGCGATATTGATACCTACATTTACGTTGCTGAGCCAGTTGCGGTCTTTAGCGTCAACAAGTGTAAAAATGTTGTTGGAGCGGAAATTGAATCTTTCGTAGTTAGAACGGTCGAAGTCGCCGCCGATTATACCTTCTTGATTATAGTATCCTGCAGAGAAATAGTAGTTAACTCTTTCGTTTGCACCTGCAACACTCAGCTGATGGCTTTGAACAGGCGCATTGTAGTTCCAAAGACGACGCTGCCAGTCGGTGTCGATACCTTTTGCTTTAATTTCCTCAACATCAAAAATTGGGTTGAATCCCGAATTGTATTGATATTCGTTCCAAATGGTAGCGTATTCTACGGCGTTGAGTACGTCGCGGGTTTTGGTGGTGTTTTGGAAACCGTAACTAAAATCGTAAGAAACTACCGGTTTGCCAGTTTTACCTTTTTTAGTAGTAACAATGATAACGCCGTTGGCAGCACGAGCACCGTATACAGCACCCGAAGCAGCGTCTTTGAGCACCTCGATAGATTGAATATCGCTGGGAGCAAGATAATCAATACCACCGTCGATTGGCATTCCGTCTACTATATAAAGTGGATCGGAATTGTTGATAGTGCCAACGCCTCTGATTCTTACCTGAGAACTTGCACCCGGCTGACCAGATGTAGCAGTAACAGTAACGCCCGAAGCTGCACCTCTAAGAGCATTGTCTACTCGGTTGGTGGTGCCTGCAATGTCGTCGGCATTGATACCCGAAATGGCGGCTGTTACCACGCTCTTTTTCTGAACGCCGTAACCGATAACCACAATTTCTTCAAGACCGATATTGTCTTCTTCAAGCACAATGTTTTGTTCGCCACCTTTAACGGCTATTTCTTGAGTAGTGTAACCAACATACGAGGCTACGATAGTGGCACCTTCGGTGCACGAGATAGAATAGTTGCCGTCGAGGTCGCTGATTGTACCATTAGTAGTACCCTTTTCGGCAATTGTAACGCCAAGCAGAGGTTCGCCGTCGGTTTTTGAAACAACCTTACCATGAACGGTTACCCTGCCGTTCTGCGCCCATGCGGACATTACCGCGAAGCACATAATCGTAATAAATGTTAGCAATCTTTTCATATTAATAAGTATTAAATTGTTGATAAAAATTGTTTGCTGTTTTTTGCCAAAGTCCGTCGCTCAATTGCGATGTGCAAATCTACAATCGGTATACGCGAATGTCCAAATTATTGCGCTTTCTAAACTACTGCAACCCATTAGAAAAACTACTGCAAACATACGGCAAACCATTTTTCAAAGTATTTTTCAGCGACATTTCTACTACTGCAAACCGAGGCTCTCAGCAGTAGAATTGAAGTAGTGATTTGTCCCTTTTGCAGTAGTTTAAAATAATATTAAACGTTACAAAAAATCTCCTTTTTGCGTAAGTTTGCATAGAAATTTATGTGATGTACAACCCCTAAAAAAAACAGTTATGATCAAAGACATTATTAAACTTGCGCCGATAGCATTGCTTGCTCTTTCGGCTTGCGGTGGCGGCGGCACTGTTAACAATGGAAACGCCGAAGACCGTTTTGTAGACAGCGTAGTAAATAGTCTTTCGCTAAAACACAAAATCGGACAGCTCAACCAAGTTACCGCAGTTGGAGTTGAAGAGATGGAAAAACTCGCTGCAGAAGGTATGATGGGCAGTATTCTCAACGAAACCAACCTCGACAATCTGCACCGTATACAAAAAGCCGCTGTAGACAATCCCCCTCACATTCCCGTGCTGATTTCGCGCGACGTTATACACGGGTACAAGACAATTTTCCCTATTCCGCTGGGTCAAGCTGCAAGTTTCGACCCAGAACTCGTGCGGCAAGGAAGCGAGATTTCAGCAATTGAAGCCGCATCAGATGGTATCAGATGGACTTTTGCCCCTATGCTCGATATTGCCCGCGACCCTCGTTGGGGACGTATTGCCGAGGGCTATGGCGAGGACGCTTATCTTACTTCAGTAATGGGTGCAGCAGCAGTTAAAGGCTATCAGGGAGATGACCTCAGCAAGGAAACTTCGATTGCAGCTTGTGCTAAGCACTTTGTAGGCTACGGAGCTGCCACCGCAGGACGCGACTACAACTCAACATTTATTCCTATGCGTCTTTTGCGCAATGTTTACCTTCCACCTTTCCGTGCTGCTGCTCAGGCTGGATGCGCCACTTATATGAGTTCGTTTAACGATAACGACGGTGTGCCTTCTACTGGCAACAAACTGATTCTCACCGATATTCTCCGCAACGAATGGAAATTCGACGGTTTTGTGGTTTCCGACTGGTTTTCGGTGGGCGAAATGATTAATCATGGTTTTGCTGCCGACATGAAAGATGCCGCAGAAAAAGCAATAAACGCTGGTTTGGATATGGATATGGTGGCAAACGCCTACAAAGATTATCTCGAAACTCTTGTTTCGGAAGGCAAAGTATCCGAAAGCAAAATTACTGAGGCTTGCAAAAACGTTGTCCGCATCAAATACCGTCTCGGACTATTCCAAAACCCCTATCCTACTGTTTCACAGGATGTAAAATATGCTCCAGAACATCTTGAAGCCGCACTTCACGCTGCAGAACAATCGGCTGTTATGCTAAAAAACAATGGCGCTCTGCCTTTGAAAAACGTTAAGAAGATTCTACTCTGCGGACCTATGGCAGATGCTCCTCACGATCAGCTCGGCACTTGGGTTTTCGACGGTGAAAAATCGCACACTATTACACCGTTAGCAGCCTTTAAAGAAGCCGGATATGATGTTACATACGTTGCAGGACTCACCTATTCGCGCGATAGCAACACCTCAAAATTTGCCGAAGTGACCCGCGCTGCCAAATCTGCCGACGCCATTATATTTGTAGGCGGCGAAGAATCAATACTCAGCGGCGAGGCTCACTGCCTTAGCAACCTCAATTTGCAAGGCGCACAGTCTGAACTATTAGAAACTCTCAAGAAAACCGGCAAACCTGTTGTAGCTGTGATTATGGCAGGTCGTCCGCTCACTATCACCGACGATATTAAAAACACTGACGCAATTCTGTATATGTTCCACCCCGGCACCATGGGCGGCAACGCACTTGTAAACCTTGTAGCAGGCAAAGTAACGCCTTCGGGAAAATTACCTGCAAGTTTTCCCAAAAACGCAGGTCAAATACCTGTTTACTACAATCAAAACAACACTGGCCGCCCCGCGTCGGGAAACGAAATTCTTTTGGACGATATACCTGCTGAGGCTGGACAAACTTCGCTTGGCTGCACATCGTATATGCTCGACACTGGCTTTGGTCCGCTCTATCCATTTGGCTACGGATTAAGCTACACTGAATTTGCTTTTTCGGATTTTTCGGTTAACAAAACTGAATTTTCTGGCGAAAACGATGAAATAAAGGTGTCGTTTACAATAAAGAACACAGGCAACTACGAAGGTGCTGAGGTAGCGCAACTCTACGTTCGCGACCTTGTGGGCAGCATCACCCGCCCGATAAAAGAGTTAAAAGGGTTTAAAAAAGTATACTTGCAAAAAGGCGAACAACAGAATGTTGAAATCACTGTTCCGCTCTCAAGCCTCAAATTCTACGGTTTAGACGACAAAGAGATTCTCGAAAAAGGCGAGTTTGAAGTATGGATTGCCACCTCAAGCGCCAACGAGGATATCAAATGGAAAACAAAGATAACGGTAAAATAGTTAATAAATTAATTTGTAACAAAAAGAGCGGATTTATTGTCCGCTCTTTTTATTTTAATATTATTCAGTCTTGTGAATCTCCACAGCGGTGTATCCGTCCTGTTTTTTCTTCTTGTCAAACGAAGCCACAAACTCGCCTTGAATCATATCACCGTTGTTGATGGTTTGGTTTTTCAACAACTTAGGAGCGATATAGATGCCCACTCCATTGAATTGTACAAAGGCGAAACCTGCCTCATTGATTTGAATTTTGCCCATGAACGGAAAAGATTCCGACGAAAGGTCTAATTTGCTTTTGCGTGTATTATCTGACATTGCTAATTATATTTACATTTTTGGCGTTGCAAAGGTAAATACTTACTTGAAAATTGCAAAAAAAGAGACGCAAAGTTTTGCGCCTCTAATATTACTGATGTAAAAAAAACACAAGTTTATTGGTCTTTATTCTTCAACCACTCATTGTAGTCGTCATCGTAGGGATAGCAAACGCAAATTTTGCGTTTGAGTTTATCTGGGTTCTTAAAGTCACTGTCACGAACCAAAAACATTCCCAACGGTGCCTGAGTGAAGGCATCGGTCGCCAAAATGACATAGTTGTCATCCTTAGTCCGTTTAGCCATTACAAAATTAATTACCGGGCCACCGTTCACAGGTTTAGTGTAAAACTCCCAAAAGTAATTGGTGTTACTAAAAGTTTCTAGGTCAGAGCAAGGAAAAATATCAAGAGTGGTGGTGTTTGTTCCATCAGAAATATTCACCTGAGTGCCTTTTACCACAAAACTCTTAGCGTTTTTCAAAAAGTCTGGAACTGCGGTCGGGTCGGAATCTTCTTCCTCAATATACTCAACAGCAGAGAAATTGAGTTCGGGTAGGGATGTCTGGTCATAATCTTTGAGTATTTGGCGCGGAAGGTCGAATTTACCCTTAATCTCATAAGGGAATATATCGTCGTCGTTGTTATAAATCCAAATATAGTCAAACATGATTGGATCTGCGGGCAAGAATTCCGACATATACTTGCTCACTCTCATTTTTTTATAATATGGGCAAGACGTCTTGTCTTGCACAAGGTAGAAAATCCAGGAATAATACTCCTTGGTGTCGAACAAAACGCCTTCGAAACTATCGCCTGGCATTATCATATAGTCGTAGTCCTGTCCGTCTTGTGTAATAGTTACATACTTACCTTGAATCTTGACACCCGTTACCATAGGCACTTTGGCTGTATCAACTTCTTTGAAAGCGGCAGTTTTTATAACATCGAAACCGTAAATTGGACCGGACTTTTTTTCTAATGCGCCGCACGATGCCAACACCATTGCAGCCATTGAAAACAGAAATAAAAGTTTTTTCATCATAATGTGTATTAAAAGTTAATAATAATTAATTGTTTATAATCCCATTTTTACAAGAATCTGGTGAGCGATTCCCATATCAGGAATACCATAGCCATATGTAGCATCAGGAACTTTGTAGTTAGATCCAGCAAGACGGATTGCATTCATGATATCCACAGGATGAGCGTTTGGATGAGCCTGCATCAAACATGCGGCGCAACCTGCCATAATAGGACCAGAAAAAGAGGTTCCGCTTGATGATGTGGGATGTCCTGAAATACCATTCACAGTGGTTTGATAACCTTTGGCACAAACGTCAGGCTTGATTCTGCCGTCGTACGAAGGACCAAGCGAACTAAAAAACGCAATTTTGCCTTTGTTGTCAACTGCCCCTATTGCCATACAACTGTCGGCATCGGCAGGAGCGGTAATGTGTTTCCAAGGTTCATCGCCCTCGTTGCCAGCGCTAACGTTAACATAGATACCTTTGGAAGCGGCAAAGTCGGCAGCCATGGTAGAAATACAGATGTCGCCGTTGCACTCGTTCCAGGCATATGAAGTGGACGGATCGTCAAACTCGTGATAGCCAAGTGAACTATGAATCATGTCCACACCCAAACTGTCGGCAATTTCGGCTGCCTCCATCCAGTTAAACTCCTCAATGATGTATTCGGTGTCCTCGTCCTCGGTACGGAACAAAACCACACTGACATCAGGGGCAGTACCAATCATTTTTTCAGGTTGGTTGGCTGCAACACAAGACAGGACATTCATTCCGTGGTTTCCCTTGTCGTAAACAACTTGATCGTCCTCAACAAAGTCGTACAGATATAACACTCTGTTTTCATTAAACATAGGCTCAAAAACCGACATTTGGTCAGCTTTGGTAAATCCGGCATCTAAAAATGCAACGGTAACGTTCTTGCCAGTAAAGCCGAGGTTGTGTAGCGACTGTACATTAAGCATCTGAGTCTGGTTGTCAGAACGGCCATATTTGAGTGTCATAGTGTTATCAAGTGCTTCTTTGGGAAGTTTTGGACGTTTCATCTTCACCTCTTTGGCTGTAGGTTTTTCGGTTTTCTGACGCCACTGATAGTTGTAATCCACAAACGAGAGGGATTTGAGCTCCTCCAACTTTTCTTCGGGACATTCTACCCAAACGCAATTGAGCCATTTTGATTTGCCCCTGACAATAAAGCCCATTTCTGTAAGCTTGTCGATATAAGCCTGATTTACAGGAATATCTTGTTCCGTAATAGGAATTTTGTATTTAGCACGACGGTCTAACGCTTTCTGCGAGAGAAACGCCTGAGGATTGTCAACCGAATATGGAGATTCGGCTTTGTCGGTGAGTTTTACGGCATAGATGGCACGATGAAGCACCGTAGTGTCAAAATTGAATGAAAATCTCTTGGTTTTGTGCCCACCGTAAATCCTGTACTGAGCCATACTAGCCTGCACTGCAAACAACAGAACAGACAAAATCAATAATCGCTTCGTTAATCTCATTTCTCTATAATTATTTATATAACATTGCCTCAAAAAAGCGGGCACCAACTAACGATGCCCGTTGAAATAATTTTGTAAGTTTTGGTTACTTACCACGTAATAGCTTGAATATAAACAAGATAATTACCGCACCGCCTACCGCTACAAGAAACGCTTTAAGGCTGAATGCGTCGTTTACGTGTCCGCCAAGAAGGCTGAATAGCCATCCGCCCAAAAGGCTACCGCAGATACCGAGAATAAGGTTTACAATCAAACCGTGACCTTTGCCACTGAATAATTTTCCGGCTACAAATCCGGCAAGAATTCCTAAGAGAATCCAAATAATCCAATTCAACATAATACTAAAATTTTATAAGTTAATGAATTTGTTGTTAATTTCTTCCCAAATATAAGCAAAAAACATACAATTGTATCTTGTTCATTTAATTTATTTTCAAAAAAAAAGAGAAAACCTTCAAAAATAAACGAAAATACATTTTTTTTGATTTTACATTTCAAAAAATGTCATTCATATAAATAAAGTTAGTATCTTTACAGAGTAATTTTTTTTAACAGATGATAGCTAAATTAGAACAACTTCTGCCGTTGGCGCAGCAAAAGAGGGGAATGAAACTTTCGGTGGCGTGTCCATACGATGCGCACACTATTTTGGCTGTGCAAATGGCTCAAAAAGAGGGACTTGTAAAACCTATTTTTGTTGGTAACCAAAGTAAAATTAAATCTGCCGTTGAACAATTTGCTCACGATTTTACAGATTACGATATATTAGATATTGCCAACGACGAAACCGCTGTGGTGGAGGCTGTTAAAATCGTCTCTACGGGTAATGCCGATATGCTTATGAAGGGGCTTATCAGTTCGGAAAAATATCTCAAAGCAATTCTCAACCGTCACAATGGTCTTCTGTCTAACTCGCCACAGATAACGCACGTTACCGTATTGCAAAACAGCCGTTTGCAAAAACTTGTGATTTTTGGCGATTCGGCTATAATTCCAAATCCCGACTTAAAACAAAAATTGGTGATACTCAACGCATTAGAATCTATGGCTAATGTTTTGGGCATTGCTAAACCCAAGATTTCGATTATTGCTGCTACCGAGTTGATTTCGCCGGCTATTGATGCAGGTGTGGATGCGGCTATCATCTCAAAAATGTCGGACCGCGGACAATTAAATTGCATTGCCGACGGACCTATGAGCATTGATATTGCCATCGACCCCGAAACCGCTAATATTAAGGGCATTAACGGACCTATCAAGGGCGATGCAGATTGTCTGCTGTTTCCAAATATCGAGGCGGGCAACGCGTTTTACAAATCTGCCACCAAACTCGGCGGAAGCGAAATTGCAGGTTGCCTATCAGGTACAAAATCGCCCGTGGTGATGACATCACGGGCGGATTCGACACTTTCTAAATTTTATTCTATTTTGATTGCGATGGTTACATCCGTTCCAAAACGTTAATTCCCAACATATTCAAGCATTTAGCGATAACTTTTCCTGTATTGTCGCTGAGGATGATGCGGAATTCGCGGGCTTGGGCGTTTTCTTCCGAAACTATTTTGCAATCGTGGTAGAATTGGTTGTATTGTTTGCTGAGTTCGTACACATAGTTGGCAATCTGTGCGGGCGAACATAGGTTGCAAGCTTCGGCTACTACGTTGGGGAAATCGGCGATGCGTTTTACCAATTCGGCTTCGGCGGCGTTGAATCCTTCGTAATCGGGATTGAGAGTTACGCGGGCAACAGATTTTTCTTCTAACTTGCGGAAAATAGAGTGGATACGTGCGTAGGTGTAGAGCACAAACGGACCTGTATTGCCGTTGAAGTCGATACTTTCGGCAGGGTTGAAAAGTATGGTCTTTTTGGGGTCTACTTTTAATATAAAGTATTTGAGAGCAGCCATTGCAATTGTGGAGACTGTAACGTCTTGCTGCTCAGGGGTCATTTCGTTAAGTTTGCCAAGTTCCTCAGAGGTCTTGCGTGCGGTTTCGGTCATCTCGGCAATAAGGTCATCGGCGTCAACCACTGTGCCTTCGCGACTTTTCATCTTGCCGTTGGGCAATTCTACCATACCGTAAGAGAAATGCTTGATAGCGTCGCTCCACTCAAAGCCCATCTTTTTGAGAACGAGTTTGAGCACTTTGAAATGGTAATCCTGCTCGTTGCCAACCACATAGATATGTTGGTCGAAATGGTACTGACGATAGCGGAGAGCGGCTGTGCCAAGGTCTTGGGTCATATAAACTGTGGTGCCGTCGCTGCGGAGAAGAATCTTTTTGTCGAGACCGTCGGCTGTGAGGTCGATATATGTGGCGCCGGTTTCGTCTTTTTGGCAGATTCCTTTGTTGAGAGCGTCCACAACGTATTGTTTACCTTCGAGATAGGTCTCCGATTCGTGGTAAATTTTGTCGAACGAAATGCCCATAAGTTTGTACGTTACGTCAAAACCATCGTAAACCCAATTGTTCATCTGTTTCCAAAGAGCCACAGTGTCGGGGTCGCCGGCTTCCCACTTTTGAAGCATTTGGTGAGCCTCTATAATAGAAGGTGCTTTTTGTTTGGCATCGTCCTCGGTAAGACCCTCAGCCATAAGTTGTTTGATTTCGTCTTTGTAATGTTGGTCAAAAAGCACGTAATATTTTCCTATAAGGTGGTCGCCCTTCATACCCGACGATTCGGGAGTTTCGCCGTTGCCCCATTTTTGCCAAGCAAGCATCGATTTGCAAATATGTATGCCACGGTCGTTTACAAGGTTTACCTTTACCACATTGTTGCCACCGGCTTTGAGAATGCGCGAGATGGAATCACCAAGGAAGTTGTTACGAAGGTGTCCGAGGTGGAGCGGTTTGTTGGTGTTGGGCGACGAAAATTCTAATAAAATTTTAGGAGATTTGTCGGTAATGGGCGTTATTCCAAAATCTTCTACCGAATTAATATGGAGCAAAAGTTTTGTGATAGTATCCTGTTTTAGAGAGATATTTAAAAAGCCTTTTACCACATTAAATTTGCGGGCGTGATCCCAATTTTTTACCAAGTATTCGCCAATTTCGTTAGCGGTGTCCTCGGGTTTCTTGCCCGAAAGTTTCAACAGCGGAAAAACCACCACAGTAAGGTCGCCCTCAAACTCTTTTTTTGTTTTTTGAACCTGCACCATCGCGGGTGCGGCTTCTTTGTTATAAATATCGGCAACTGCCTTAATTACAATTTCTTGTAGATTTTGTTCTATATTCATTATTGAAAAAATTATTATTCTATAAACTTGTCATCCACATCATCTGACGTCCGCTAAACTCAGCCTTCTTTGGGCAGAGGAGTTCGGTGTCGTAGAATTTTTCCACATCAACAACCTTGGTTTCCGATGCCACCACTTCGAGCGGCGAGGTGGTGTATTTTCCGCTGCGCAGGGCTGTCATTACACCGAAATTCTTGTTGAGAATCGACTCCATAGCCACGTTGGCAAAACCGATGGGAACGATAGAGTCAGAAAAGTCGGGACATCCTGTGCGCACCAAATAACCGAGATTTTGGAAAATGGTGTCGATACGTTTGCCGCCGTTGTATTTGGCTGAGGCTTTGCGCAGACGATAAGCGAGTTCCTCGCCGCAGCCGTGTGTGAGATGTCCTGTGGCGTCGGGCTGAGGCTCAAATCCGTTGAACTTGGCACCTTCGGAAACCACCACGGTAGAAAAATGGTCGGGACTTTTGGCGCGGTCTTCAACAAGGAGTTCTGCCAATTGATTTACGCTGAATTTGTATTCGGGTATCACACAGCGGTTTGCCACTCCCACCACGGCAGGAAGCATTGCTGTAAATCCAGCGTAACGTCCAAAAACTTCTATCACCAAAAATCTCTCGTGGCTACCTGCCGAAACGCTCAGAGTGTTGATAAGGTCGATGGTGCGGGTGATGCAGGTGCTGAATCCGAGACAATAGTCGGTGCCGGGCACGTCGCCGTCCATTGTTTTGGGTATACCCACAATCTTAACTCCCTCGTTGTGAAGGCGTAAGGCATATTTTAAAGTATCATCGCCGCCAATTACCACAAGGCAGTCGATACCGAGATATTCGATATTTTTGATAACCTCGGGGGTGAGGTCGTTGGTAGGCTCGTTGTAAAGGTCTTTGAGATGCTCAGGCACATCGTCGGCTTTAAGTTCCGATGGTTTGGTGCGCGAAGAGTGCAGAAATGTCTCCACGTGCATACTTGTGGCGTTGAGCACCGACTGCGAAAACTCTTCAAAACAGTCGCGGTTGTCCACATTTCGGCTTCTAACCATTTCCACGAGACCCGCCCATCCGCGTTTGATACCAAGTACTTTGTAGTTTTGGGCAATAGCGCTACCCACGATACGGCGAATGGCAGGATTTAGACCCGGAACGTCGCCGCCGCCGGTGAGAATGCCAATAGTGCCGTGATTTTTAAAGACTTTCATTTTCCAAATAATAATTCAAACCTACTCAACGGGATTCCTAAAAAATCCCCAAAAATTTCGAGTTATAAAAGTAGAAATAATTTTTGGATTACAACGGATAAGAACAAAAACTTAAACTTTATTTAAGAAATGAGGGGGAAAATCAAAAAAAATCCCCGCACATCTGCAATGATGAGTGGGGATTGGAAAATTTTTTTGGAGTCAAATAATACTAATTACTGCGCCGCACGGACAAGGCGGACAGAATGACCGTTGGGTCGTGCACTGCCGTACACTCTCATATCGTCAAAGTTCAGGCTGAGCGCACGGTCTGTGTGGGTGTCGTTAGCCGACGACGACCAGTATCTGCTCCAAAAGCTCCCGCCGGAGTACCACGTACCAACGCGGCGACCAGCAGCAGGGAGAAACACAGCACCTGCTGATTCCATCTTCTGCCAATCATCTGCTAAATATTGATGATTAAACGAAAGACCCTTGGGGAACTCCCAATCGTCGGGAAGCAAAACCAACCCCTCAACACCTGCAACTTCTGCCATAAAACATTTTGCAGACGCATCTGCACGTATTCGAATGATATATGTCCATTCGTCTGATGAGAGAGTCCGCCATACGTTTCCACCATCTATCTTGGAGCCCCAATCAATAAAGGTGGCATAATCGTCGGCGTTCTCACTTACAAGAGTAGGATTGTTGCCTGTACCCCAGCCGAATAGATCGATATAGCCGTCATAACCATCAGAGATGTTTTCATTGTCATAACCTTTGCAGTCATATTGCAATGAAGCAAATAGCCATTTCTTGTTTTTGCAATGATACTGCAAATTGCCGGAGGAAAAAAATACTTGCTTGGTTTCTGACACAGAAAAAGCCTTGGCGACATACAAATTTAGAGGCTTAACTGTCACCTTGCAACGGGCAATCTTATCACCTGCTTTGGCTGTAATCCAGGACACACCTCCTTTTAAGGCAGAAACAATGCCATCGCTCACCGTTGCTACTGAGGCATCACCTGTTGTCCACAACACGGTCTTGTCGGTGGCATTGTCTGGAAGTACCGTGGCTGTAAGGGTAAATGTATCTCCTTCCTCAATCGTTATAGATGTATAGTCGAGGTTCAAACCTGTAACAGCGATTATTGGTTCGTCTTCCTTATCGCTGCCACACGAAGGCACGGCAAACAATGATAATGATAACAATGAATAAAAGATAAGTTTTTTCATATTTGGATATTTTTATTTTTGTGAATAAAACTCTCCTGTGGAATATCCTTCAATGGCATTCCACTGGGGAACGATAATTATCAAGTGTAAAATAAATTACGATAAGGGCGTTTTACCCCCCCCGTATAAAAATTTATAATATTATTATAATATATTATTATAAATTATAAGTTTTCAATTTCTTCGGGAGTGAGACCTGTGAGTTGCACAATGGTCTCAATGGGTAAGTTTAAAGCCTTAGCGTTGCGGGCGGTTTCAAGCATAGCCTCTGATCGTCCTTTTTCCTCACCCATAGAGAACCCTTCCTCTTGCGCATATTTTAAAATATTCACGCTGTCGCGGTATACTTTCAAGTCGTGGTCGTATTTACGGCGTTGCAGTTTAGAGAGATTTGCCACTTCGGCAATCTCGCCAAGTTTTGCGAAAATCGAGTTTTTCGCCGCCCACGGTATGCGCTCCAAAATTTCCATATTCTTAAATATATAAATCCAACGTTCAAAATCTGTCTTACAATCGTTCTCTTCCTTGGTGAAGCAAGGAAGTTGCAGGTATATGAGTTTCACCTTCTCTGATACCGGCTTGTGTGTCTTGAATAAATCGTCCCATAAATTGTTATTTTGTGCAAAAATAATAGATTGTTAGGAGAAATACAAACAAAATATGGCGGATTTTTTTATTCCTTCCACCCTTTCATTAATAATTTACTACCTTTGCGCCCAAAAACATAGCAAAAATGGAAGAAATCAACATCGTAAAAATAGGCGGCAAGGTTATCGACGACGAAAACGCACGCAACGAATTTCTCGCTCGTCTTGCCAAAATCAAAAAGAACATTGTGCTTGTACACGGCGGCGGAAAGGTTGCCAATCAAGTGCTTACAAGTATGGGCATCGAACCCAAAATGGTGAATGGCCGACGCATTACCGACGCCGACACTCTCCGCGTGGTAACAATGGTTTACACGGGTCTTATCAACAAGACCATCACCGCAAAACTCAATTCGCTCAACCGCTGCTCGGTGGGCATTTCGGGCGTTGACGGTGTGCTGTTAGACGCTGTTAAACGTCCCGTAAAGGATATCGACTACGGTTTTGCCGGCGACATTACTCCCGAAGGCGTTAATGCTCAATTGCTTATCGACCTTATTAGCAATGGTTACACCCCCGTAATAGCCACCATTGCCGCCGACCGCAACGCCCAATTGCTCAACATCAATGCCGACACTGTGGCGTCTACTCTCGCGGCGGGACTTGCCCAAAAGGTGAAGGCCAACCTCTTTTTCTGTTTTGAGAAAAAAGGCGTGCTTATGGACGCCAACGACGACAACAGCGTGATTCCGCTCCTAAACTCCGAAAATTACCCCAAACTTTCGGCGCAGGGCATTTTTTCCGACGGCATGATTCCCAAACTCGAAAACGCTTTCAACACTATAAATAAAGGTGTCAACAAAGTAATTATTGGCAACTCAAACGATGTGGAAGGCTTTTTTGAAGCCGAACACAAAGGCACGATGATTTGCAAGTAAATCTCGTTTTTACCACAAAAAACACCCGTATATGGTGAGGAAATGTGATAAAAAAGACACATTTCCTCATTGTATACGGGGTATTATTTTTAATTAAATTATTGATTTAGTGATAATTAAATACTAATTTCGCTCTTTGAGAACCTTGTCGATTATGCACGCAGCCGAAATTACTGCCGAGCGCAAATTGGGGTCGGACAGCGATTTGCTGATTTTCACCACGTACTTGTCGGAATCGGTAAAAATTTCTTTTGCCAAACCTCCGAACTGCTTGTTGATAGATCCGATTTGATTGCCTTGGGCATCTGTTACTTTAAAATCCCAAGCCACAAAATTGCCCTCAACACTGGCTACAACAGCACCAGTGGTGTCGCAAACTTCAAACTTAGGTTTCAAGGCAAATTTTTGTTTGATAGTGGCTATTTCGGTTCCCGCCGAGTTGGTTACAGATATTTTTGACAAGAAAAATGTAAGACCTTTGGAGATGGTTACAAGTACATTTTTCTGAGAATCAAGAATATTCATTTTCCACGGCAACATCTTTTGCGACATAAAAAGTTTCAAAATAGTTTCCAACGCAGAAGATTGTTCTTTTACAAAACCGATTTCAGAACCGCCTTCGTCTAAAATCTGATACTCGTTGTTGACAATAGTAAATTTTTGATTTACTAAAATTGTTTCTTTATCAAATATATTTTCCATAATGTTTAGTTATTAATTTTTGTGTAAAGATAAAAATAATTTTGATATACGCAACAAGAATATGGATTTTTTTTTAATTTTTTTCCTCCACCATCCGTATTTCCCTTACTTGCCATACCAATTTCTCTTACACTTCGTAAAGGTATCTCGTAAAAAAACTTTCATCCGATTAAGAACAATCGGTATTGCATACAATGTGGCTCAGCCATAACTTTGCGGTATAAAAATAACTAAACATTATTATTATGTGCGGATTTGTAGCAATACTGAATATATGCGACGGAATGTCGGCAAAGATGCGCGAAAAGGCGTTGCTGATGTCGTCGAAAATTAGACACCGCGGTCCGGATTGGAGCGGAGTATATAGTAGCAAACGTTGTGTGCTGGCTCACGAAAGGCTCGCTATCGTGGACCCGCTTTCGGGCGGTCAGCCGCTTTACACCAAAGACAAAAAGGTGGCACTGGCTGTCAACGGCGAAATTTACAACCATCAACAGATACGCGAACGTCTCAAAGGCAAATACGAGTTTCAAACCGGATCTGACTGCGAGGTGATTCTTGCCCTTTACAGAGAAAAGGGTATCAATTTTATCGAAGACCTCAACGGTATTTTTGCTTTCTGCCTTTACGACGAGGAAAACGACACTTTCCTTATCGCTCGCGACCATATCGGAATTATTCCTCTTTATATAGGCTACGATTACGACGGAACTGTCTATGTAGCAAGCGAGTTGAAGGCTTTGGAGGGTTTTTGCGAAAAATACGAACCTTTCCTCCCCGGATACTATTATTACAGCAAGGAGGGCAAAATGCGCCGTTGGTGGCACCGCGATTGGTTCAACTACGAGGCAGTAAAAAACAACAAAGCCGACGTAACAGAACTTGGCGATGCTCTCAAAGCCGCTGTTAAACGTCAACTTATGAGCGATGTGCCTTACGGAGTGTTGCTTTCGGGCGGATTAGACAGTTCGGTAATTTCGGCCGTTGCCAACAAGTATTCAGCCAAACGCGTTGAAACCGACGATCAGGAACATGCTTGGTGGCCGCGTCTGCACTCGTTTGCAGTGGGCATCAAAGGTTCGCCCGACTTGGCTAAGGCTCGCGTTATGGCAGATCATCTCGGCACTGTGCACCACGAGGTTAACTACACCGTGCAGGAAGGTTTGGATGCTATTCGCGACGTAATCTATCACATTGAAACATACGACGTTACCACTGTCCGCGCAAGTACACCAATGTATCTTTTGGCAAGGGTAATAAAATCTATGGGCATCAAGATGGTGCTCAGCGGCGAGGGTGCCGACGAAATTTTTGGCGGTTACCTCTATTTTCACAAAGCACCCGATGCAAAGAGTTTTCATGACGAGACGGTGCGCAAACTCGGCAAACTTTACCTCTACGACTGTCTGAGGGCAAACAAGTCGCTTGCGGCATGGGGTGTCGAGGGGCGCGTTCCGTTTTTAGACAAAGAATTTTTAGACGTGGCAATGCGCCTGAATCCCGAAGCCAAAATGTGTCCCGGCAAGGAGATAGAAAAACGCGTGGTACGTCTTGCATTTTCGGATATGTTGCCCGAAAGCATTGCTTGGCGACAGAAAGAACAGTTTTCCGACGGCGTGGGTTACAGTTGGATCGATAGTCTCAAAGATATGACTTCAAAGGCAGTTACCGACGAACAGATGGCTCACGCAGCCGAACGTTTCCCCATCAACACTCCCATGAACAAGGAGGAATATTATTACCGTTCAATTTTCTCAGAACTTTTCCCAAGCGATTCTGCGGCAATGAGCGTACCGAGCGTACCGAGTGTGGCATGTTCTACCGCCGAAGCCTTGGCATGGGACCCCTCATTCAAAAACCTCAACGACCCCAGCGGCAGGGCAGTAAAAGGGGTACACGAAAATGCGTATTGATAGGATGTTTGCAAATACCATATTATTGTAGAGACGCCATAATATGACGTCTCTACGATTATGGCGAATCAATGGTTGTATTAAAAATATCTTGCGCCCATCGATCAGGGTTATGTTCGATATAATCAGAAATACGATTCAATTCGTCCCAATCACGGACAATATGGTCGTGAAAACGTGATTGCCATTGAAAATAAATTCCTTTTTCACGGGCATATTTTGTTACGGCAGTTTTAAATCGTGATATAATATGCGACAACCTACCACATTGATTTGCAATATTTTTCATTTGGATTTTTTTTGCATTGGTGGGGTCGTCATTGGTGGAAACGTCATTTGTTGTAGAGACGTCATAATATGGCGTCTCTACGGATTGGGCGTATTGACCGGATTTGGCGTTTTGTCCATTTTGCCCCAATTCAACATCACGTTTTACAATCACCAACAAATGAATATGATTTGGCATTACAACCCACAGGGGAACATCAATATCATTATGCAACGTTTCCATTTTGGCAATACATTTTTCTGTAAAATCACCCATTTCCGAAAAATCCATTTTTGCCTCTTGTTTTTGGTCATAAACAATTTCACCGAAATAATGTTCACGATTTTTGGTGCATATTGTCACGAAATACGTTCCGCCACTGTAATCGTGCCACGCTGCACGTGCAGATTGTATACGGTATTTATTTTTGAATTTATCGTCGGTCATATTTATTCGTTTTCGTTTGGTTGTTGGTTCGATTGGTTGTTGTAGAGACGTCATAATATGGCGTCTCTACGCGGTGTACCATTACGCATTTGTACAGACGCCATAAAATGACGTCTCTACGATATTGCAAATATATCAAAAAAATCAATATACCCCCTCCCCCTTCCGTATTTCCCTTATCCCCTCTAACAAAAACTCGTACCTCACATAACAAAATCTCGTACATTTTTTTTCTTTCCATTACGAACAATCGGTATTGCATATAAAACACCCCTACAATACCTTTGCATTGTTAAAAATAACGAATATAAACAACACATAAAATAATTACATTATGAGCAAACTTAGATTTGACGTAGTACAGGACGCTTTCAAAAAGAAAGCCGTTGCAGTGGACACTCCCGACGCACGTCCGTCGGAATATTTCGGCGAGTTGGTGTTCAACCGCGAAAAAATGCATAAGTATCTCGATATCAAGACTTACAATGCGCTTATCGACTGCATCGACAACGGAAAACCCCTCGACCGCGAAACCGCCGATCACGTGGCTGCCGGTATGAAAACTTGGGCTCTGGCTCACGGTGTAACCCACATTACTCACTGGTTTCAGCCCCTTACCGAAGGAACTGCCGAAAAGCACGACTCCTTTATGGATTACGACAACAAGGGCGGCATGATTGAAACTTTCGACGGCAAATCGCTTGCTCAGCAAGAGCCTGACGCTTCGTCGTTTCCAAGCGGCGGTATTCGTGCCACTTTTGAGGCTCGCGGCTACACGGCTTGGGACCCCACTTCACCCGTTTTTATTCAGGACGACACCCTCTGTATTCCCACAGTATTTATAGCATACACAGGTGAGGCTCTCGACTATAAGACCCCCCTCAAAAAGGCTCTCAAAGCGGTTAACGACGCCGCTCTGCCTATCTGCAAAATGTTCGACCCCAAGGTTAAAAAGGTATACTCTTACTTGGGTTGGGAACAGGAGTATTTTCTTGTAGACGAAGACCTTTACGCCGCACGTCCCGACCTTATGCTCACCGGACGCACTCTTATGGGTCACGCTTCGTCTAAGAACCAACAGTTAGACGACCACTATTTTGGCGCAATTCCTTCGCGTGTGATGGCTTTTATGCGTGACATCGAAATTGCAGGTTACAAACTCGGTATTCCTTTGAAAACCCGTCACAACGAGGTTGCCCCCAACCAGTTTGAACTTGCGCCCATTTTTGGCGAAACCAACCTCAGCAACGACCAGAACCAATTGATAATGAACACTATGAACGCCGTTGCTCGTAAACACGGATTTGTAGTGTTGATGCACGAAAAACCCTTCGACGGTATCAACGGTTCGGGCAAACACAACAACTGGTCGTTGGGTACCGACACAGGCACTCTCCTACTCGCTCCCGGCAAAGATTCAAAAGGCAACTTGCAGTTTGTAACATTCTTTGTAAACGTTTTGGCAGCCGTTCAGAAATACAACGCATTGCTCAAAGCCTCAATCGCATCTGCCACCAACGCACACCGTCTTGGCGCCAACGAAGCACCTCCGGCTATTGTTTCGGCATTCCTTGGCAAAACTATGACCGACGTATTGCACAAACTTCTTGAAGTTCCGTCGGATACCCCCATCGAAATCGCCGGCAAAAAGGGCAAATCGGTTGGCTTGGTTGAGATTCCCGAAATCTTTATCGACAACACCGACCGCAACCGTACATCACCGTTTGCATTCACCGGCAACAGATTTGAGTTCCGCGCCGTAGGTTCAAGCGCCAACTGTGCCAACGCAATGACCACCCTCAACGCCGCCGTTGCCGACCAACTTACCGAATTTAAAGCCGCTGTCGACAAAGAAATGGCTGCCGGAAAATCTATGAACATTGCCATAATGGACACTCTCAAACCCATTATCAAGAAGATTATCAATGTAATTTGCTTCGACGGCAACGGATATTCCGACGAATGGCAGAAAGAGGCTAAAAAACGTGGTTTGGACGTTGAAACTTGCGTTCCCCAGATGTTTAAGGCTTTCACCGAAAAACAGAACATCGAGATGTTTACCCGTATGGGCGTTTACACCGAAAAAGAACTCGAAGCCCGCAACGAGGTACGTTGGGAAATCTACTCTAAGAAAGTTCAGATTGAGGCACGCGTAATGGGCTTAATGGCAATCAACAACATTATTCCCGCCGCGCTTGCATATCAAACCAAACTTTTGGACAACATTGCCAAAATCAAAGAACTTTTCCCCAACAAATATCAGCAAATGGCAAAAGTAGAAATCGAACTTGTAGAAAAAATCTCTGAGCGTGTAACCGACATTCACGACAAGGTTTACGCCATGATTGAAGCCCGCAAGGTAGCCAACAAGATCACCGACGAATACGAAAAAGCCATGGCATATTACAAAATAGCCGAATCGCTCTTTGCCATCCGCAAACCCATCGACAAACTTGAAGAGGTAGTCGACAACGACATGTGGCCTCTTCCCAAATACCGTGAATTGCTGTTTATCAATTAAACATGTGATTATTAGACACCGTAGAGACGTCATATTATGGCGTCTCTATTTTTATAAATATCCTGCACAACCAACCCCGCAATAGTAAATCCAAAAATAGCCGTAATATGTGCCACAGTGCCATTGATTTGGGCTTTTTTAAACATCCCTGCATCTTTCTCGGTAGAATTCTCCCCTTTGTTGCTAAGCAATTCGGGCGAATAAACGCAGAAAAATATCTTTTTGGGGAACGTCTTATTTAACATGTTTTGTATTTTTTTGTGCGGGGCAAAGGTAGATTATTTTGGGAAGACGACATAAATTGGGGTAAAAAATTTTGGGGATACGACATATTTTAGGCTAAATAAAAATGGGGATAGCACTTTTTTGACTATTTTAGGGAAAAAATCAATTATAAAAAATGGGGGAAAAATCACTTTGCTCAATTAGAAAAATGTTCGGTAAAATTTACAAAGTCCCTTGAAAAAGTGTAAGTTTACCACGAAAAGTCCCTTGAAAAAATGTCAAATAATTAACAATCAAGCGGTTTTGAAAAAAACAGATAAATATAAGAAAAAATAAAGCGTCATTTCACTTATAAATAAAATATTTATTCTATCTTTGCGTTGTAATATTAAACAGAAACATTATGAGCAATGCAGAATTAGTGTTGGTAAACCAAGCCAAGGAATGTACTTTATACACAATTCAGTTTTTGTCGGACAATGAAACTGAGTTTGAGAAGTTTTACAACAAGTTTAAAGACGAGGTGGATTTCAACCCCGACTTAATGCGAATTGTTGGCTTTTTGAACAAGATTGCAGATTTTGGTGCTTTGGAAAGATTTTTCAGACCGGAAGGCAAAATGAGCGACAATGTAGTTGCATTGCCGGTTGTAACATCCAAATTGCGTCTGTATTGTCTGCGACTTTCTGACAAAATACTGATTTTGGGAAATGGCGGTGTTAAAAAATCCAAGACCTATGAACAGGACAGCGAACTTAGCGGCTATGTGCTAACACTTCAAAAATTTGACAAACTGATTAAAGAAGGTGTCAAAAACAAGACCATTGCCATAACCGAAAACACAATCAAAACCGATAAAACCTTTGACCTATGAAAACAATTAACACAGTATTCAATCAAATGGTTTCGCAAGTACCGCCCGAAGTCAAACAAGAAATTGATTTCGAGATGGATATTTCAAACCGTATCGACTTCCTGATGAAAAAGCACCACCTCACCAAACTTGAATTTGCCCGTAAACTCGGCAAACGCCCGAGCGAAATCACCAAATGGCTCAGCGGTCAGCACAACTTTACACTGAGAACAATTTCTCTATTGTCGACATTTTTTGGGGAAAGGATAATTGAGGTGAGTGCGTAAAAATAGAACTTCTCGGTCAAGGTATCAGAATAATTAATTTTCAATTACAAAAACGATTGAATAATATGGACTCTTCTTTCAGACATAAAGCGAGTTTCGGAAAAAGAATTGAGTATTATATAATTGGTTTAATGCTCAAAGAAGGTTTGGATTGTTTTGTCCCGTTGGTTGATGACGACGGCATAGACTGTGTTGTCCGCCAAAAGAATGGTCAATATATTGAAGTACAGATAAAAGCCCGTTCCAACGATGTTAAAACGGGGGATGCGGCTTTATTTGCCGCGCTTGAACACGAACCAAGACAAAACTATTTCTTTATTTTTTATTCGGAAAGATTACAAAAAACATGGATTATGTCTTCCGAAGAATTTTTACAAGAATGTGTAACTAACCAAAACGGGAAAAATGCAGGCAAACATAGCATTTGGTTTAACGGCTGCAAGAAAAACTCTGATGGACAACAGGTTGAGTACGCAAAAGATAAATTTAACAAATACTTAGATGATGGACATTTTTTGAGATTACAGCACCATGAATAATTTGATATTTAAGTGATTAGAGAATAAGAAGATTTATCAAATAAAATAAATTAAAATAATTATTTAATTTGCGCTCAAAACATAGAGATTATGTATGCTGTAAACGACATAGCCGATTTAATAATCACCAAGATAAAGTGTGATGACGAGAATGCTTCTTTAATCAATTTAAAGTTGCAAAAGTTGTTATACTATGTTCAGGCGTGGTCGTATGGCATCAACGGACAACCATTTTTCAACGGCGAATTTGAGGCGTGGGTTCACGGTCCTGTTAACCGTGAGATTTTCAACCGTTTCAATCCGCAAAAAACACTTTATTCCGAAATAGAACTTTCTGACAGAAAGAATGTTAACGTTAAACTCAACACGCCAGACGACGAAGAGTTTTTTGATTTCATAATGGAAAACTACGCCAAATTTTCGGGCGTTCAGTTAGAAAACCTTTCACATCATGAACAACCGTGGATTTCGGCACGAGGCAACAAAGACCGTTACGAAAAGTGCGACACAGTGATTTCGGCACAGTCAATGAAAGATTATTATGGAAAAAAGTGGCAAGAAATTAACAGGTAGTTTGTAGGCTTGATTGAACGACTTAAAACCCTCTCCGACCTAACCAAAGACCAACTTTTAGGCGAAAATTCAGGCAGCAAAGCGTTGCGTTTTCATCCGATAGATTGGGCAAAAACGCCATTCAAAAAGTCAGATTTAAAACTTCCGAAGGTGATTGAAGAAAACGATTACGCCTTTGCTATAATGCAGACAACGCCCAACCATCTCAAAAACATAACTATCAAATCCGTCCCACAACCGTTGGAATATCTCAAATTGATGATTTAATTGTGAGGTTGAAAAAAGATTTCAAGATTTCAAATGCTGATATTAACAATTTGATTGAAAGCAATTTAGTATATTCTTGCCTTGACGCAGAGTTTTATGAACGATATTCTGAGATTTTGGAAAGGCATAGTTTTGAGGAGATTTTGGAACAGGGAATTTTGGCGATGGTGGAGTGAAAACAAATTGCATAATGCTCTTTTTTGCAATTATTTACGTAGAAATGATTTGATGGTTTGGCATTGTATAATCACAAATACCTACCAATCCTTTCAGCCACATATTCGAGGCGGTTGGGGAAATGCTCAACAAAGTTGATCATCGGAATACCGACTTTGTCAGCCTGTTCTTTCGACCAACGGTAAAGGCGAAGTTTGCAGGTATTTTTGCCAACTATCATTATAAAAAGTTTCGGCGCACCATTGAGATAAACGCCTACGGAATAATTCATAAACTTACCTGCGCCACCAATTTCTATTGGCGAAACATTATGTCGGACACTGTATTGCGAAAATCGTTGAGCAATAGTATCGTCAAGTTTCTTGATTAGAGGAACGCCATCGTAGTATGCATAATAATTTGTAGGCACTTGCACACTTGGCATTTTTACACTATTTACCGATGTTCCTTCGCCCATTATCTTTTTGCCTTGTTTAATGGTAAAGACGATTCCCAAAACAAAAACCGCCACGGCGAGCCAATAAATCTGAGAGAGTCCCACAAGTGCGCTTGCCAAAAACGAAACCGCAATCAATGCGATAATTTTCACAAACTTTTTGCGGACATATTCTTTTCTTGCCTCTTTGTCTTTTGGGAAACTATACACGCCTTGAAACATAATTATCGGGTCGCCCTCCAAATAAGCAAATCCGGCGTAAATCAGCATTGACACGCCCATTGCAGCCATCAATATCGAAAATACAAATTCCATAATGCACATTTTTGTAGATATTTACGGATGGAGGAGAAGAATTGTTTTTTTTAATTCCATTTTTTTTAATCTCAATTCCCAAAACGATTGATTAATATGGATACGGGAGTTCTTATAGTCTTTCGGATTTTGGCAAACCCTACTTCAAATACTTATTCACCAAATACGGTTGAGGCAATATTTTATAGATATCTGTAAAGTTAGAAAAATCTTTTACGTTGTTGGTAACCAAAACGTTTGTATCAACGTACAAACGCAAAACTTGCGGCTTCCTTGTCATTATTTGCAAAGATTAACTTATCAAACTGTTTTTTTTCTTCATCGCTGACATATTCGAGGTTGGCGGTAATAAAATCCTGTTCGGCACTGCGTATCATGTCATTGTACGAAATACCGGTCTTTTTGAGAATCAGTTTCAACAGTGCTTTCAACTGACAATCAACCTCTTGCTGTTCTATTGGTGTTCTCTTTGCCATAACACAAATATTAATAAAAAAAAAACGACCTACAAATATAAAAACATATTTCGTTTTTAGTAATTTTTTAATCAACTATTTTGCAATCATTTTATAACACATTTATTATCAATAATTTTCATTTAATATTATCCCCACCATCATGGTAGAGACGTCATATTATGGCGTCTCTACATCAATTGGCATTGCCAAATTTCGGGGATACGACATAAATTGGGGTAAAAAATTTCGGGGATACGACATATTTTAGGCAAAAAAATTTTGGGGATAGCCATTTTTTGACTATTTTAGGGAAAAAATCAATTATAAAAAATGGGGGAAAAATCACTTCGCTCAATTAGAAAAATGTTCGGTAAAATTTACAAAGTCCCTTGAAAAAATGTTATTTTGCCTCGAAAAGTCCCTTGAAAAAATGTCAAATATTTGATTAATAATATATTGCAAAAGAAGAATAGAACAGACGCTTTTAGATTGAAAAAATGTGCAGATATAAAGATACAAATTTGGGTATCAAGAAACTTGATTTTAACGTCAAACGCGGAGCGATGGCGGCGTTTCTTACCGACGGACGAGAAATCATTGTCCCTGTTTCGATGTTTCCCGACATCAAAAGTCTTTCACGCAAACAACGTGAGGAATGGATGATTATGGACGACCAATACTTCTCTTTTGAGGCTATAAGCAAAATTTTTTCGGTAAAGGATTTATTGAAGATGTAATTTTTTTTGTTGTTTCAAAAGTACTTTTTATTTTTGGAACGTTAAATAATTAAAATATGGCGACAGACAAAGTAGCATATTGGATTGACATAGCCGATTATGACCTTGAAACCGCAGAGGCGATGTATAAAACCAAACGATGGCTTTATGTAGCCTTTATGTGTCATCAAGCGATTGAAAAAACATTGAAGGCGTATTGGTGTAGTACGCAAGCGAATGAACCACCGTACACGCACAACCACATGCGATTGGCTGATGGATGCGGACTGTATGGTTTGATGAGCGACGAACAGCACGATTTTCTCGACAAGATAACAGATTACAACATTGAATCTCGTTATCCTGAGGATAGACAAAAACTTTCGCAGACGCTTTCAGAACAATTTTGTCGCAACATTATTGACGAAACAAAAAAACTGCAACAATGGATAAAAGAACAACTTTAACAAAAGACGAGGCATTGTCGTTAGTTCGTCGGTACAAGCAAGTTATTAGACCGAGGTTTGAACAAGAACCCAAGGTGCTAATGTTTGGCTCGTACTCGAAGGGTTATGCCAATCCCGATAGCGATATTGATGTTGCGGTCATTGTGCCAACGTATGGAGGAAAAGACAAACACGATATTTCGTTGAAATTGTGGCGCGATGTTCGTGATGTAAGTTTCCTTATAGAGCCTGTTTTAATGGCGGAGGATAGTTGGTGTCCGTTGTATGATGACGTGATGCGCACTGGTGTGGCGGTGTAAGATTTTTTCGGTAAAGGATTTATTGAAGGTGTAACATTGCTGGATATTTGAACGATTAGCAAATATTATCAGGAATATCTACACAAAAAGCAAAATCTCATCAAGATTTGAGAGGCAAATTAGTTGATTTATTGTGGTATAACCTATTCTATTCCGAATTACATTTAATTGTGGTGAATTCGCCATAATTATTCCACCCCGTAGAGACGTCATATTATGGCGTCTCTACATCATTTGTCATTGCCAACCCCATCCGTATTTCTCTTATCCCCCCTACAAAAAACCCTTATTCTTTCTGCGTATATTCACGTACATTTTTTTATAACCCATTACGAACAATCGGTATTGCATAAAATATGCCCCCAAAATACTTTTGCAGTGTCAAAATAATAATGGAACAAACGTCATAATTTTGAAAGGAATGAAAGACATAGGACTATACTCAAAAGACAACGAACACGATGCTTGCGGTATCGGTTTGCTCGTTGACTTGAAGGGTAACAAAACCCACCAACTTGTGGCTGACGCACTTACCGTGCTCGAAAACCTCAAACACCGCGGTGCTGAGGCTGCCGACAACAAAACCGGCGACGGTGCCGGTATTCTCGTGCAAATTCCGCACGAATTTATCCTATTACAGGGCATTCCCGTGCCCGAAAAACTTAAATATGGCGCGGGAATGGTGTTCCTGCCCAAAGATAAAGCACTCGGCGACAAATATTTAGCCGCCATTATCGAAGAAACCGAAAACGAGGGACTCAACCTTTTGAAGGTGCGCGAAGTGCCCGTTAATTCAGATGTGCTCGGTGAGGAGGCGCGTGCCGCCGAACCCCGTATTGTTCAGATTTTTATCACAGGCGAAGATGATACAGCCAAATTTGAGACCCGTCTTTACCTTCTCCGCAAACGTATCGAAAAACGTATTCAAGACAAGGATTTCTACATTGTGTCGCTTTCTACTCGCACAATTATCTATAAAGGAATGTTGTCGTCGATGCAATTGCGTCAATATTATGCCGACCTTTCTAACCCCAATTTTACAAGCGGATTGGCGTTGGTACACTCTCGTTTTAGCACCAATACCTTCCCCACATGGCCGTTGGCACAGCCCTTCCGTATGCTTGCCCACAACGGCGAAATCAACACCATCCGTGGCAACCGCAAATGGATGGAAGCCCGCGAAAGCGTTCTATCGTCCGAAAAACTCGGCGGTTTAGAAAACTTTTCGCCTATTATTCAAGCCGATATGAGCGATAGTGCTGCATTCGACAATGTTTTGGAATTTTTTGTTCGTTCAGGTATGTCGTTGCCTCACGCTATGGCAATGATGGTGCCCGAATCGTTTAACGAAAAGAACCCTATCAGCAACAAAATCAAGGCTTTCTACGAATATCATTCTATATTGATGGAGCCGTGGGATGGTCCTGCCGCTCTGATTTTTACCGATGGACGTTACGCCGGTGGAATGTTAGACCGCAACGGACTTCGCCCCGCACGTTATGTGCTCACCACCGAGGGAAGGTTGATTCTTTCGTCGGAGGTTGGATGCCTGCATATCGACGCCGACAAAATTAAGGCTAACGGTCGTTTGCAGCCGGGCAAAATCGTTGTTATCGACTCCGAAACCGGTACAATATATTCTAACGACGAAATCAAACAAAAACTCGCCGACGAAAAAGATTACACAGGTTGGCTTCAAGATAATAGAATCGAACTTGCAAAACTTCATTCGGGTCGTCACGCAGCCAACACGGTTGACGATTATCAACTCAAACTCCGCTGTTTTGATTTTACCCGCGAAGATGTGGAACGCACCATTACCCCAATGTGTGCCAATGCGCAAGAGCCGCTCGCTTCTATGGGCAACGACACTCAACTTGCAGCACTGTCTGACCGTCCGCAATTGTTGTTCAACTATTTCCGTCAACAGTTTGCACAGGTTACCAACCCGCCTATCGACCCCATTCGCGAGGAACTTGTAATGTCGCTCACCGAATACATCGGCGCAGTAAGCACCAATATTCTAAACCCCGATCCAAGCAACTGCAAAATGGTTCGTTTGCCTCAGCCAGTGCTTACCAACACCGAATTAGAAACCCTCTGCAACATTCGTTACAAAGGATTCAATACCGAAAAATTGCCCATCTTGTTTGAAATCAAAAAAGGCGCACAAGGTATGCGCGAGGCTATCGACAACCTTTGCAAAACCGCCGAAGAATCTGTAAACAAGGGCATTAACTATATTATTCTTACCGACCGTGGCATCGACAAAGACCACGCCGCCATTCCTTCTTTGTTGGCTGTTAGCGCCATTCACCATTACCTTGTTTCTATCAAAAAACGTGTTCAAACAGCGTTGATTGTAGAATCTGGCGAAATCCGCGAGGTAATGCACGCAGCACTTTTGCTCGGTTTTGGTGCAAGCGCAATCAACCCCTACATGGCGTTTGCCGTTATCGACGACCTTGTTAAAAATGACGAACTCCAACTCGACTATGCCACCGCCGAACACAACTACATCAAGGCTATCGACAAGGGTCTTTTGAAGATAATGAGCAAAATGGGTATCAGCACAATACGTTCGTTCCGCGGTGCCAAGATTTTTGAATCTATCGGCCTTGGAAGCGACTTTTTGCAAACCTATTTTGGAACCAAAAAATGCAGCGTTGGCGGAATCGGTTTAGACCGCATCACCACCGACTCTATTAAAATGCACGACAACGGTTTCACTGCCAAAATCGACAGCGACACCCTCCTGCCCTACGTTGGACAATTCTCGTATCGCAAAGACGGAATCCGTCACGCTTGGACTCCCGAAGCCATTGCAGCACTTCAATTGTCAACACGCACAGGCAGTTACAAAAAATTCAAAGAATTTACTTCTATCATTGACAATAAGCCCGAGCCTCTTTTCTTGCGCGATTATTTCAAGTTTAAGAGCAATCCCATTTCTATCGACGAGGTTGAGCCGGTCGACAACATTGTTAAGCGTTTTATTGGCGCGGCTATGTCGTTTGGTGCAATCAGCAAAGAGGCTCACGAGGCTATTGCTCTTGCACTCAACAAATTACACAGTCGTAGCAATACAGGTGAAGGCGGCGAAGACAATGCCCGTTTCTACACCAACAAAGACGGAGTTTCGCTCAGTAGTGCCATTAAACAGGTGGCAAGCGGACGTTTTGGCGTAACGGCTGAATATCTTGTAAACGCCTCTGAAATTCAAATTAAAGTGGCTCAGGGCGCAAAACCAGGTGAGGGTGGACAGTTGCCCGGATTTAAGGTAAACGAGGTAATTGCCAAAACTCGTAACTCTATCCCCGGCATTTCGTTGATTTCGCCACCGCCTCACCACGATATTTACTCTATCGAAGACCTTGCACAGTTGATTTACGACCTTCGCAATGTTAACCCCAAAGCCAAAATCAGCGTTAAACTTGTGGCCGAAACAGGCGTAGGAACCATTGCCGCAGGTGTGGCAAAAGCAAAAGCCGATTTGATTGTAATTTCTGGTGCAGAAGGCGGAACAGGTGCATCTCCCGCATCATCAATACGTTACGCAGGTATTTCGCCCGAAATTGGTTTGGCGGAAACTCAGCAAACATTGGTACTCAACAACTTACGTTCGCAAGTAGAGGTTCAAACCGACGGACAACTGAAAACCGGTCGCGACATTATAGCAATGGGACTTCTTGGTGCAGGTGAGTTCGGATTTGGAACGGCTCAATTGATTGTACTTGGCTGTGTATTAATGCGTAAATGTCATACCAACGCTTGTCCCGTGGGCGTGGCAACCCAAGACCCAAAATTGCGCGAACGTTTCCTTGGTCGCAGCGAATATTTGGTTAATTACTACACATTTTTGGCTCAGGAAGTACGTGAATATTTGGCAGAAATGGGCTTCCGCAAGTTCGACGACATTATCGGACGCACCGATCTCATCGAAATTGACCAAACCAAATTTACCGACAAAACTCGCAATCTCGATTTTGCCAAAATGCTTACTCGCATCAGCGGCAATGCAGCATTGCACAAAACACAGGACAATGTTCATACATTACCCGAAGTGCTTGACAACAAGATAATTACAGGCGCAACCAACGCAATAGAAACCAAAAAACCGGTAAGCCTCTATTACAACATTATCAACACCGACCGTGCTGTGGGCGCAATGCTCTCAGGCTCAATTGCTAAGAAATACGGTGCAGCCGGATTGCCTCAGGATACGGTAAACATTCAGTTCCGTGGTTCGGCAGGACAAAGTTTCGGTGCATTCCTTGCTCCGGGCGTAAGTTTCAAACTCGAAGGCGAGGCCAACGACTATGTAGGCAAAGGGCTTTCGGGCGGCTCAATAAGCATTTACCCTGCACACAACGCCACATTTGCCCCTGAGGAAAACATAATTGCCGGCAACACAATACTTTACGGCGCTACATCAGGCGAAATTTACATCAACGGACGTGTAGGCGAACGTTTTGCAGTGCGCAACTCAGGTGCCACAGCCGTGGTAGAGGGCACAGGCGACCATTGCTGCGAATATATGACAGGCGGTCGCGTGGTAGTTCTCGGCACCACAGGACGCAACTTTGCAGCCGGTATGAGTGGCGGTCTTGCCTACGTATGGGACAAAAACCACAACTTCGACTACTACTGCAATATGGATATGATTGAACTCAGCCTTATTGAAGAAAAAGCCCGCCGCAACGAACTTCGCTCACTTATCGAAAGCCACTACCGCCACACAAATTCGCCCTTGGCTAAGCGAATGTTAGACGATTGGGACACTTATATCGAAGAGTTTATCCAAGTAACGCCTATCGAATACAAACGCGTTTTGCACGAAGATGCTTTGCGCGAAATTCAAAAGAAAATGAAAAATGTTCAACAAGAATAACAGGAGGACAGAACAATGGGAAATCCAAAAGCGTTTTTAACAGTTCCACGTCAAGAATCGGGACATCGCCCCATTCACGAGCGCATATCTGATTTTAGCGAAGTGGAGCAAGTACTAAACGAAGGAAGCCGAATTTTGCAGGCATCAAGATGTATGGACTGCGGCGTTCCGTTCTGCCATTGGGCATGTCCCCTTGGCAACAAACAACCCGAATGGCAAGACGCCGTTTACAAAGGAAAATGGCAATTGGCATATCGTATCTTATCAGAAACCAACGACTTTCCTGAATTTACAGGTCGTATCTGTCCCGCCCTTTGCGAAAAAAGTTGCGTGCTCAACCACTGCATCGATGCGCCCGTTACCATTCGCGAAAACGAGTGCTCTATTATCGAAAAGGCTTTTGCCGAGGGTTATATTCAGCCCAAAACCTACGAACGCAATGGCAAATCGGTTGCAGTTATAGGCGCAGGTCCTGCCGGTTTAAGCACTGCCGTTCAGTTAAATAAACGCGGCTACAAGGTAACAATTTTCGACAAAATGGAAGATGCAGGCGGACTTGTTCGCTACGGCATACCAAACTTTAAATTAGACAAATACGTGGTAACACGCCGCACCAACCTTATGCGTCAAGAGGGTATTGATTTTAAATTTGGCGAAACCATCGACCCGCAAAAACTTCCGCAAGGTTTTGACGCATACGTAATTGCAACAGGCACTCCCACAGCCCGCGACCTCAAAATCGAAGGACGCGAACTCAAAGGAATATATTTTGCCCTTCAAATGCTAACTCAGCAAAACCAAATACTTGCAGGCAAAACCTTTAAAAAAGAGGAACTTGTAAACGCCAAAGGCAAACGAGTGCTTGTAATTGGCGGCGGCGACACCGGCTCAGATTGTATCGGTACATGTCATCGTCAGGGTGCTAAAAGCGTAACTCAAATTGAAATTATGCCAAAACCGCCTGAGGGACACAATCCTGCAACACCTTGGCCCAATTGGCCCGTTATCCTCAAAACCACCACAAGCCACGAAGAAGGCTGCACACGTCGTTGGTGCTTAACGTCAAACAAATTCATTGGCGACAACGATGGCAACCTCAAAGGCGTTGAAGTAGAGGAAGTTGAATGGATTCCCGCAGCCGAAGGCGGACGCCCCACAATGCAAACCACCGGCAAGAAGGAACTTATTGAATGTGAGATGGTTCTCCTTGCAATGGGATTCCTTAAACCCGAACATCCGCAGTTTGCCGAAAACGTATTTCTTGCCGGCGACGCACAATCGGGTGCAAGTCTTGTGGTACGCGCCATTGCCTCCGGTCGCAAAACCGCCGAACAGGTAGATAAATACTTAAAAACCAAGTAGAAATGTCAGACACAATACACTTTACCAAGATGCACGGATTGGGCAACGATTACATCTACATTGATGTAAGGGAAAGGCATTTGCCCAATCCGAACGGGTTGTCGGTAACGCTCAGCGACCGCCACAAAGGTATCGGCGGCGATGGCATTGTGTTAATCGGCAATTCTTCGGTCGGCGATTTCAGCATGAGAATTTTCAACGCCGACGGTTCAGAAGCCAAAATGTGCGGAAATGCTTCGCGCTGCATTGGCAAATATCTCTACGACAAAGGTTTAACCGACAAAAAGGTTATCAAACTTGAAACTCTTTCGGGCATCAAGACCCTCAACCTTCATATCGACGACTCAAACCAGGTAGACACCGTTGACGTGGATATGGGCGAAGGCAAACTATTACAACTTCCCGACGGCACCATCGATCGCGGCTCGGTAGAGGCTTTTGGTCAACGATTTACAGCCACAGCCATCGATATGGGCAATCCGCATCTTGTGCTGTTTGTCAACAATGCCGAAACCATCGACATTGCCAACATAGGCGCATCGTTAGAAACCAATCCAAAGTTTCCCGGCGGCATCAACGTTGAGTTTGTGCAAGTTATCAACCGCAACCATATTCGTATGCGAGTATGGGAACGCGGCAGCGGCATTACACAAGCCTGTGGCACAGGTGCTTGCGCATCGGCAGTAGCCTGCGCAATGGCAGGTTTAACCGACCCCGAAAAATGCCTTGTGCAAATGGACGGCGGAAGTCTCACAATAACGTACAGCACCTACACAAAACAAGTAAAAATGTCCGGCACGGCTAATACTGTTTTTGAAGGAGAGGTTACAATCAATGCATAATTCATAATGCATAATTAATTATTAACAACGAATAAAACGAAATAAACGAAACAGTAAAAAAAACAAAATAAAAACAAAAACCGCAAGCGGTATACGAATACAAATTAATGATAATCAATATGTATTTGTTTAATTCGTAAATTAAAATACAACTTGTTGTAATTTAATTTCTTTTTTAAAAAAAACTATTTGTTTAATTAGTTTAATTCGTTGTTAAAAAAAACATATATAGAAATGGCATACATAAACGATAATTTTACCAAAATACAGCACCGTTATTTATTTGCTGAAATAGCAAAACGTGTAGCGGCATATAAAGAGGCGAATCCCGCCGCAAAAATAATTAGTCTCGGCATAGGCGACGTTACCCAACCTCTTGCCTCAGCCGTTACCCAAGCAATGAAAAAGGCAGTAGACGACTGCACCACAACCCAAAATTTTCACGGCTACGGACCAGAACAAGGTTATGATTTTCTCCGCTCAAAAATCATAGAAAATGACTATGCCAAACGTGGAATTTCTCTGACGGTTGACGAGATTTTCATTTCCGATGGCGCAAAAAGCGACCTTGGCAATATCGGCGACATTCTATCCGTCAACAACATAATCGGCGTAACCGACCCCGTATACCCCGTCTACGTAGACACCAACAGTATGGCAGGACGAACCATAAAATACATCCCCTGCACCGCCGAAAACGGTTTCACAGGCGACATTCCGTCAGAAAAAATCGACGTGATGTACCTCTGTTTCCCCAACAACCCCACCGGCGCAGTCATCACCCGCCAAGGACTAAAACAATGGGTAGACTACGCCCTCAAAAACGACACTCTCATTCTTTATGATTCTGCATACGAGGCATTTATCACCGACCCCGCCATTCCTCACTCTATATACGAAATCGACGGATCAAAAGAATGTGCCATAGAATTTCGCAGTTTTTCAAAAACGGCAGGATTCACCGGCATACGTTGCGGTTACACCGTGATACCCAACGAGTTGAAGATACAATCCGAAAGTGGCAAACGCGTAGCCCTCAATCCCGTTTGGAATCGTCGTCAATGTTCAAAATTCAACGGTGCATCGTACATTTCGCAGCGAGGTGCCGAGGCAGTATTTTCGGCAGAAGGTTACAGTCAAACCCGCGCCACCATTCAATATTATCTCACCAACGCCCAAATCATTCGCGACAGTCTATCGAAATCCGGCTTAGAGGTATTCGGCGGCGAAAACGCACCCTACATTTGGGTTCGCACCCCCGAGCACGATTCGTGGAAATTTTTCGACCATCTTCTCCATCGTGCCCAAGTAGTAGTAACCCCCGGTGCTGGTTTCGGACCCTCTGGCGAAGGCTACATCCGCATCACAGCATTTGGAACAAGAGAGAATACCAAGGAGGCAATTGAGAGGATAGAGAGGAGTTTGTAGGGGATTATACAAAATCCGTCAGCGGATAAAGTTTTGCCTTATAAGTATTTTGACGCTGTTTCAGATTTGGAGTATATGACAAATCAAGTGGTTTGTTATCAAAATGAAGCACAATATAATACGGCGAATGTTCAGGCGAGAAACCGTATTTTTCGAGGTTTTCTTTTGTCCAAATCTGAAACGTGCCTTCTTTTTTCAATTTAAACAATTGATAGTTTTCACCGTTGGTATGAAGTAAAACATATTTCATTCGCTCAAAACCGGGCGTAACTTGCAGTGAACCTTTTGAATCTCCGGCGCGGAGATAGCAAAGCCCTTTCTCTATCATCAACTCGCGCAATTCTTTTCGGGCGTGATTAACGAGAACGGTTGCACTGTTTTCTGTTTTGCGAATGTTATCTAAAAGTTTTTGACGTTTTTCGTTGTTTTCCAACTCATTGCGGCGAGCAATACTTAAATCGTAAAACTCCTTTTCTTTTTCGATTCCGATATAATTTCTGCCCAAAAGATTTGCAGCAATGCCCGTAGTGCTACTTCCGGCAAAAGGGTCTAATATGGTTCCTCCTTCGTCGGTAGATGCCAAAATAATACGATAAAGCAAACGCAAAGGCTTTTGCGTTGGGTGTTTACCACAAGTTTTTTCCCATTTACCGACGGCAGGCAAACGCCAAACATCAGTCATTTGCTTGTCGCCATTTAGTTTTTTCATTACGTCATAGTTGAATTTGTGAGGCACTTTTTCGGATTTACGCGCCCAAATTATCAACTCGGTCGAAAAGTTGAAATACCTACACGAAAGGTTTGGCGGTGGGTCGGTTTTCTGCCACGTTATGATATTTAGGATTTTGTAACCAAGTTCCTGCAAACAACGTTGAACTACAAAAATATTATGATATGTACCTGAAATCCAAATTGTTCCGTTGTCTTTTAATTTCGGACGACAAAGTTCCAACCATTTCCGGTTGAAATTGTAAATATGCTCAGGAGTTCCGCCCTTGTCCCAATCGCCTTTGTCAACGCAAACCTGTTTGCCGCTCTGAACGCTTATTCCTCCGTTTGAGAGGAAATAAGGAGGGTCAGCAAAGACGGCATTGATGGAATTATCAGGCAGTTGCGGAATAATATCGATGCAGTCGGCGCGGTGAAGGGTGAACAATGGAACTGAGTACTTCATTATTTACACAATTTTGTAACGTCCTGATTTTACCAAACTTATGCTGTTATAATCATACTCGTCAGTAAATTCATACTGCCAAATATAAAACAGAGTTTCATTATCTATGAAACGACGTTCAAAAAACAGTGTATAGACTTTTTTATGCGTATTTTCCTGCCATTGTCTGAAAGGATAATATAACTGTCTAATTATCGTATCTGTTGCAGATGAGTTTTTGGCCTCAACTAAAACAATAAAATCTCTACCCTCATATCCTGCATCTACTTCTGTTTGCACACTATTTACTTCCAACTCTATTGAACCTGTTTTGAAAGTGAATTTTGGAGTATATTTTCTTCCTCGAATTGTTAAAACCAATGACGTATCATTCATAAAAGTTCTAATCAAGGAATTAGCATACGCAAAATCCAAATACTGCATTTCAGAATCACCAACCTTCGAACTTGTTAATTCAAAGTCAAGTTTACTGTTATAAACTTGCACAGGAGTAGTTATATCCGGAATATCCACATATCCTTCACCCTTACAGATGGCATATTGCCCGTTTTTTATTGGTAAAATAAAAAGACCATTGTCTTGGAAAACTGTGGGACGTGATTGACGAGTGTCTTGTTTACACAGAACACGAACTTCTTTTTCGCTTGTGGCTTTGAAATCTTGGCACGAGCGTTTTATCTGTTCAGCACTTAGTAAATAATAAGATTTTGAAAAATCGTGTTCCAAAATCTTATAATCGTCAAATATTTTTTGCCACGAATTATTACTTGCCATAGTTAAATACTAAAAATTTGCCACTAACAATTCCGAAATTTTGCCACGACCGTTGCCTTTTGAATTGATGGCACGGCTTGCAAAAATCCTCTCTATTTTGAACTTTGAATAGAGATCGTCGAAAAAATTGTCCTCTATATTAACATTTTTCGGGTCGGAGTTGCTTGCAACAACTCGCGCACCCTTGCGAGAAATTCTTTCTACAAACATTTCTAACTCGACCTGTTGAATATCGGAAAAATCACTCTCGCTGTACGATGTAAACGCCGCAGTCTGCGTCAAAGGACGATACGGTGGGTCAATGTAAACAAAAGTGTTAGCATCGATATAACTCTCGCACAGAGAATAATCTCCAACCGTCATTTCTACATTCTGCAAAACCTCCGAACAAGCCCGCAAATTTACCTCATCACACATCAAAGGATTCTTCGCGTTATTGAACGGAACGTTAAACAGTCCTTTGGAGTTTACACGATACAAGCCATTAAAGCAAGTCTTGTTTATAAAGATAAACAACGCAGCCTTTTCAAGATTTTCATCTGCATTGCCATTGATTTTCAAAGAATTAAATCTTTCGCGTTTCTCAAAAAACAACGCTTTGCGCTGTTCGTCAGAAAGAAATTTGTATTTATCTTGTAAATCAGCAAGTTGCGAAATTAATGACTCACAATTGGTCTTAATCTGACGGTACGTGTTTATTAGTTCGGCGTTTATATCGTTGATTAGTACCTCTTTTGGGGTAAAATTCGACAAAACATCGAACAACACCGCGCCGCCGCCTACAAACGGCTCGCAATATTTCTCTATCGTTGCAGGGTACTTAGAACGGATTTCGCTTAACAACTGCGATTTGCCGCCTGCCCACTTTATGAATGGCTTCGCTGTTTTCATTCTCCTTTATGTTTCTGAAAAGTTATTGAATCTTCATACCATACAGTATAGAAAGAATCACCTTCGTCTCCTTCGCAGGCTTCTTTAAATGCCACGTCTGTCATTACTTGATGCAGACATTCGTCCGAACAAAAACACGAACCATCTACACAGTAACCTACTATCATAGGTTTTTGACAAACCTCACAAACACGAAAACAATCCAACGAGTCCGATAATGTATTCCAAAACTCGGCATCTCCTTCGTGCTTTTTCAGTTGTTTACTTGTATAATGCTTAATATCTGAGTGATATTTTAGTTCCTCGCTCAAAAAATCGTAGACATCATCGTTTGTATATTTTTCACTGTTCATTGTTGCAAATGGTTTCGGTTTTTAATACCGCAAAGGTAAAAAAAGAAAAGACACATACAACACAAAAAAGCAATTATTCCTCTCGGTTTTGTCAAAAAAAGGGCAATTATTCCTCTCGGTTTTGTCAAAAAACAGGCAATTATTCCTCTCAGTTTTATCAAAAAAAGTTGCAAGTGTCTAAAAAACAATATATAACAATCACTCATTCTCAATCAAAAAAATTCAAACAGGAATCACGCTGATTTTTGAACCATCGTATTCAGTTGTTTGATTTTGAATACTAATTCATAATCACACTTGATTATCAATTAATTATACACAAGCAAAAATTATAAGTTGCAACTTTTGGCAAAAATATGTCACTTATAAGTTGCAACTTTTGGTAAAAATATGCAACCTATAAGTTGCATACTCATCGTTGCCATTTTTTTGTTTCCGGGATAAAAAAAATCTATATCACCGCCTCATATATCCTTTTCCCCTCATACTCAATCCATTCGGGTTTTTCTTGAACCACTTTGTTTTTGAGGAATGAGAAGGTTACAAGGTAGCCTTCGGATAGGTTGCGGGAGGTAAGGTATTCCGAAAGTTGGTCTCTGCCAGAGATTTCGTATTCGGTGCCGTGCCATATTTTTAGTTCTATAACGTACTCTTTGCGATTGTAGGTGATTACCAAATCCATACGGCTGCCGTCGTCGTTTTCGGGCTCGGAATAATAAAAGCCTGTGCCGTTGATAATCGGTTTAAGAAAACAGATGAACATAAAGCGTCCCTCACGTTCAAGAAACTCCTCTTTGTTCTGTTTCTTCGACATCAAATCTTTAAAACGATTGATAATCAATGGCATATTAAGGTCGCCGTTTTTATCTACGAAGACACCTGTATTGCTATTCAACTGACTGAGCGTATTTTCGGCAATGAAATATTCATACAAAACCTGTTGAAAAATCAGATTGTGAATCTGCGCCCTCGAATTTTTGTCAGGACGTATGTAGGCAAACATTCTCGCCAAATCAACCGGGGTATTCAACGCGTAATAATTGATGTAAATTCGGTCTAATGTAACCGCTCTGAGAAACGTTTTTAGTTCGGGATATTGTTCCATATTCCTTTTGATGTACTTCAAAAGTGTGAAATTTTCGTCTCTCAACACAGTTTTTACACCTTTCAAAACACCGTCCAAAGTCCAATCCTTGTCTAATTGTTCGTCGATTGCCTTGCAAACCGCACTCACCAAAACTGGATAGCCCGACGTATATTTATAAATCTCCTCAGAAATTTCTTTTATGTTGAATCCAAAATGATAATCATTTTCATAATCGGCAAGCATCGTGCTTATTTCCTGAGGATTAAATGTCATATCGAGTTTGTAATCGGAGGCAACATTCCACGGCGAATTGAATTGATGCTCCTCTTCGGGACGTATTTTAAGTTTCAAATTCTTGACATCGTAAACACCCGCAAGTATTACCGACCAAAATGTGAGGGTTTCATCGCTAAATTTTTCGCGGTCGAGATACAGATTGCGCAACATTCCAAGAAATCTTACAAAAACCTCGTGGTTGCTTGCCTTGTCTACTTCGTCGATGGTAAGCACCACTTTTCTACCGCATTTCTGGCAAAAATCGGTAATTTTTTGAGATAATTGGTCAAAATCAAACTTTTGTGTATTTTTTGCATCCTGCCAAAAACTTATAACACTTTTGTCGTTTTCTCGAACACAAGCATCTATAATCTTGGTACAAAAATATTTACAAAAAGAATCATCGTCATTCCAACTATCTTCTGAGTATTTTTCAAAACTTGCAGGTATCACTAAATACCTATCACTCAAATTATTGTAAATCCAATTAAGCGAGGTGGATTTTCCAAACTGTCGTGCACGAGTGATTGTAAAATATTTACCGTCGTCTATCAAGCCTTCAAAAACCTTCATCTTTGCCGTAACGTCCACCATATAGTGACGTTTTGGATTGCAAGTTACCGATGTGTTAAATTCTTTTGCCATAACTTTTGCCTTTATTGTCTCTGCAAAGGTAATCCATTTTTCTCAAATCCCAAATCAAAAATTCAGTTTTTCTCGTATTCTCGCCGTCGGTTTTTATCTGTAATTTTGCGGCGTTGAAAATAATTACATGGCAATGAAAAAAGCAATTTTGAAACTTGCCGACGGCAGCGAATACGAGGGGCTGTCGTTTGGCTACGAAAAATCGGTAGCGGGCGAATTGGTGTTCTACACCGCTATGACGGGCTATCCCGAAAGCCTCACCGACCCAAGTTACAAGGGGCAGATTCTTATTCCCACCTACCCTATGATTGGTAATTACGGTGTGCCGGGCGATGAAAAAACTAACGGTGTATCAAACTTTTACGAGTCGGACAAGATTCAATGTTCGGCTCTTGTTATTTCTAACTATTCGGAGCGTTACAGCCATTGGGACTCGAAAAAAAGTCTCGGCGATTGGCTCAAAGAGTGGCAAGTGCCCGGTATTTGCGGCATCGACACTCGCGCTCTCACCAAAAAACTACGCGAATACGGCTCAATGTCGGGCAAGATAATATTTGATAATGAGGATATTCCATTTTACGACCCCAATCAAGACAATCTTGTGGCAATGGTCTCAACAAAAGATATAACCACCTACGGCTCAGGCAAATACAAAGTTTTGATGGTAGACTGCGGAATGAAAAACAATATTCTCCGCTGCCTTTTGAAACACGATGTTACCATCAAGCGCGTGCCGTGGAACTATGATTTTATTAACGAAGATTACGACGGATTGTTTATTTCAAATGGTCCCGGCGACCCTGCCAAATGCACCGAAACCGTGGAACACATCAAAAAGGCTCTAAAAGAAGACCGTCCGATTATGGGTATATGTCTTGGAAATCAGTTGCTTGCACTTGCTGCCGGAGCCACCACTTACAAACTAAAATATGGTCACCGCAGCCACAATCAACCGGTGCTGATTCCGGGCACTCACCGCTGTTTTATTACAAGTCAAAATCACGGCTATGCCATTGACGATAAGACAATTCCAAGCGATTGGGAAACAATGTTTATCAACCTCAACGACGGCACCAACGAGGGCATCCGTCACAAAGAGAAACCGTTTTTCTCAACACAGTTTCACCCTGAGGCTTCGAGCGGACCAGTGGATACCGAATCGCTTTTTGCCGAATTTTTCAACAATATGGTAAAATACAAAAACAGATAATAGAATTATGGAAGATTGTAAAAAAATATTAGTACTTGGCTCGGGCGCATTAAAAATTGGCGAATCGGGCGAGTTTGATTATTCAGGCTCTCAGGCTTTGAAGGCTTTGCGCGAGGAGGGAAAATTCACAATCCTCATCAACCCGAATATTGCCACGGTGCAGACCTCAGAAGGCATTGCCGACGTGATTTATTATCTGCCCGTTACTCCCGAATTTGTTGAAAAGGTAATTATTAAAGAAAAACCCGATGCCATTCTTTTGGCGTTTGGAGGTCAAACTGCACTCAACTGCGGCGTGGCTTTGCACAAAATGGGTATTCTAAAAAAATATAATATTAAAGTTCTCGGCACACCCGTTGAAGCCATTATCAACACCGAAGACCGCGAACTATTTGCCGAAATGATGCACAAAATCGGCGTTAAAACGGCTAAAAGCGTGGCTGTTAACAACATAGACGAGGCATTAAAGGTGGTTCGCGAAATTGGTTACCCTGTGATTGTGCGTGCGGCTTACACTCTCGGCGGTCTCGGTTCTGGTTTCTGTGCCAACGATGACGAACTCCGTCGCCTTGCCGAATCTGCGTTTTCGTATTCGCCCCAAATTCTAATCGAAAAATCGCTCAAAGGTTGGAAAGAAATTGAGTACGAAGTGGTGCGCGACCGTTACGATAACTGCATCACAGTCTGCAACATGGAGAATTTCGACCCCCTTGGAATACATACCGGCGAAAGTGTTGTGGTGGCTCCCTCGCAAACCCTCAGCGACCACGAATATCATCTTCTCCGAAGCATTGCCATCAAGATTGTAAGAAACGTGGGCATTGTGGGCGAATGCAACGTACAGTATGCTCTCGACCCCGAAAGCGACGATTATCGCGTAATTGAGGTAAACGCCCGATTGAGTCGTTCGTCGGCACTTGCCTCCAAAGCCACAGGTTATCCGTTGGCAGCCGTGGCAGCCAAATTGGGCTTAGGATATGGTCTCGACGAGATTCCAAACGCCGTTACCAAAGTTACCAAGGCTTGCTTTGAACCCGCTCTCGATTACGTTGTCTGCAAAATTCCTCGTTGGGATCTTGGTAAATTTGAGGGAGTTAGCAAGTTGATTGGCTCATCGATGAAATCGGTTGGCGAGGTAATGTCGATTGGACGCACCTTTGAAGAGGCCATTCAGAAGGGTCTCCGCATGGTGGGACAAGGCATGCACGGCTTTACGGGCAACACCATCACCATTCCCGACCTCGATTTTGAACTCAACAACCCCACCGACAAACGTTTGGCTGCCATTGAAATTGCTTTCGACCGAGGCTATACCGTTGACCGTCTGCACGATATGACCAAAATTGACAAATGGTTTCTTGCCCGCCTCGAAAACATTCACCTTCTTAAACTCGAACTTGCCAAATGCGCCAGTTTGGAACAAATTCCGCAGGCTTTGTTGCTGGAAGCCAAGCAAATGGGATATTCCGATTATCAAATTGGCAAAATCGTTATCAAAGACAATATCGACCCTCACAAAAAGGCATTGGAAGTGCGCAAATATCGTCAAAAACTTGGTATCAAACCCGTTGTAAAACAAATAGATACACTTGCCGGCGAATATCCTGCACAAACCAATTACCTTTATATTACATACAACGGCACCGAAAACGATGTAGATTTTAATCACGACGGAAAATCTGTAATTGTGCTTGGTTCAGGTGCTTACCGCATTGGTTCGTCGGTAGAATTCGACTGGTGCGGCGTGGCTGCGGTTAAGAAAATTCAGGAGATGGGTTACCGCGCCATTATGATAAATTACAACCCCGAAACCGTCAGCACCGACTACGACATTTGCGACCGGCTGTTTTTCGACGAACTCACCCTCGAACGCGTGCTTGATATTTACGAGATGGAACAGCCCAAAGGCGTAATAGTTTCCACCGGCGGACAAATTCCCAACAACCTTGCATTATTGCTTGATAAACAAGGCGTTAACATTCTCGGAACTCCCGCGAAATCTATCGATATGGCCGAAGACCGTCAAAAGTTTTCCGAAATGTGCGACAGTCTTGGAATTGACCAACCGCGCTGGAAGGAACTTACTGATATAAAGGATATTTACAGTTTTGTTGACGAAGTGGGACTGCCAGTTTTGATTCGTCCCTCGTATGTGCTTTCGGGTGCTGCAATGCGCGTGGTAGAAAGTCGCGACGAACTTGAAAACGCTCTCAAAAACGCCGCCGTGGTAAGTCAGGAACACCCCGTAGTGGTAACGGAATTTCTTCAACGTGCCAAAGAGGTTGAAATAGACGCAGTTGCGCAGCGCGGAGTAATTAAATGTTACGCCATTAGCGAACATATCGAATACGCAGGCGTTCACTCTGGCGACGCCACTGTGGTTTTTCCCGCGCAGAAACTCTATTACGAGACAATACGCCGTATCAAAAAGATTTCCAAACAGATAGCACAAACGTTGAACATCTCCGGACCGTTTAACATTCAGTTTCTTGCCAAGGACAATTCGTTGCGTGTAATTGAGTGTAATTTAAGGGCTTCGCGCAGTTTCCCGTTTGTGTCGAAAATCACAAAATTCAACTTCATAGGCATGGCAACCGAAATAATGCTCGGCAAAGAAGTTGAACCCTACGGCAAAACCTTCGCAGATATTGATTATGTGGGCGTTAAGTCGTCGCAATTCTCGTTTGCCCGCTTGCTCAAAGCCGACCCTGTTTTGGGTGTGGATATGGCATCTACCGGCGAGGTGGCCTGCATTGGCGACAACTATCACGCCGCGCTCCTCAAAAGTATGCTCTCGGTTGGTCACCGCATTCCCGATAAAAACAAGGGCGTATTAATATCCTCAGGCTCAGCGAAATCAAAGGTAGATCTTTTGGACGCATCTCGGATGCTCAAAGCCAAGGGTTACAAACTTTACGCCACTGGCGGAACAGCCGATTTTCTTGCCGCCAACGGTATCGAATCCGAAGTGCTGCATTGGCCCGACACTGGCAAATCGCCCAACGTAATCGACTATCTGTCAAATCATAAGATTGACCTTGTGATCAACATTCCCAAAAACAATACTGCAAGGGAACTTGAAAACGGACACAAGATCCGTCGCACCGCCATCGACTTCAACATTCCGCTCATCACCAACGCCCGCCTTGCAAGTGCCTACATCTACTCCGTCTGCCAAATCGGCGTAGAAAACTTGAAGATAAAGCCGTGGAATGAATATTAGTCACATCAGGCATTCATAGTCTAACCCTTAAATATTTCAAAATTTCGGCAATAAAAATTGATATTGCCGAAATTTTGTGTTTTTATACAAGGGGCACACAAAAAATAATACATAAATTCATTATAAAAAATTTTGCTAAAATAAACATTTAAATCCTTGATTATTAATTTAATAATCATTAAAAATCCGCAGCACCACTGCGGAATTTCATAAAAAATCCGCAATAGAGTTGCGGATTTTCAAAAAAAAGTTTGTATATTTGCAGACAGTTACAAACATTACGCCTATGTTTAAGAGAATATACAAAATCGAAGACGAGCCGGAAGAGAGTCTGTTCCTATTTGGAGCGCGGCAGACAGGAAAAACGACACTAATTCGCGCAAGATTTCCCGATGCAATTTTTATCGACTTGCTCAAATCTGAAATATTCACCCGTCTGCAAAAAAATCCTGAACGGCTCAGACAGCAACTCGAAAACAAACCTGCCGGCACTACCGTCATTATCGACGAAATACAACAGTTGCCATTGCTACTCAACGAGATACATTGGTTGATTTCAAACTGCGGAATAAGGTTCATACTATGTGGATCGAGCGCACGTAAACTCAAACGCAGCGGCATCAACACACTTGGCGGAAGGGCTCTGCCTTGCAATCTTTATCCCCTTGTAAGTCAGGAAATAGATGATTTTGACATCAACAAAGCCATCAACTATGGTATGCTGCCAAAGTTTTACACATCGTCGAATCCCAAACGACTCTTGCAAGCATACGTTGACGTGTATCTCAAAGAAGAAATCAAGGCAGAAGCGTTGGTGCGCAACCTTGCAAGTTTTACCAAATTTCTCGAAATTGCGGCAATGACCGATGGCGAAATGGTTAATTATCAAAACATAGCCTCTGACTGCGGAGTTAGCGCAAACACGGCGAAAGAGTATTTCAACATACTTACCGACACCTTAATAGGCTATATGATACCGGCTTACACCAAGTCGCAGAAAAGGAAAATTGTACAAGCAAGTAGGTTTTATTATTTCGACATTGGTATAACCAACCATTTGCTACGCCGACAAAACCTTCAACACGGAAGTCCTGAATACGGGCACGCTTTTGAACATCTTGTAATTCAGGAAATTATCGCTTACAACGGATATACACACAAGGATTTGCGAATAAGTTATTGGCACGCATATACAGGTCAGGAGGTAGATGTGGTCTTGGGCGATGCAGAGGTTGCCATTGAAATAAAATCGTCGGATAACATCGAAAATCGCCATTTAAAAGGTCTCAAAGCGTTTCACGACGATTTTCCTACCGCCCGCCTCATCATAGTTTCGCTCGACCCCTTTGACAGAAAAACAGATTCAGGAATAGAGATAATGAATATCAATACTTTCTTCAAGGATCTTTGGGAAGGGAATATAATGTAAGCAACCAAATTCCGCATCAAATTCAGTCTTTTTCGTATTTCATAGCCGTTTTTTAATTGATACTTTTGTTGCAAAGAAGCAAATTAAAAAAACAACATAATATGGAAGACGAAATCCACCACGAATGTGGCGTATGCGGGTTCTACGGCGTGGAAAATGCCGCCGACTTTGCCTATTACGCCCTTCACAGCCTTCAACACCGTGGTCAACAGGGCTGCGGTATTACAACTTTCGACAATGGCAAAATGCTCACCCACAAGGGTATAGGACTTGTTGGCGAGGTGTTCAACAAGCAAAACATCGCCGACCTTACAGGTTCAATTGCCATTGGTCACGTGCGCTACCCCACCACCGACGTGGGCGGAATCGAAAACGTGCAGCCCCTAACATTTCGTCATCACACCGGCGATTTTGCCCTTGTGCACAATGGTAACATAATCAATTCCAAAGAGTTGCGCATGATGTTAGAAAATCGCGGAAGCCTTTTTCAAACCACTTCCGACAGCGAACTTTTTGCGCATCTAATCAAAAAAGACCGCACCGAAGAACACCGTATTTACAACATCAACGAGGCTCTCAGCATGCTTCAAGGTGCTTTTTCAATGGTGATTATGACCACCAACCGCCTTTACGTTTGCCGCGATAAATTTGGTTTTCATCCCCTCTCGCTTGCCCGGCTCGGCAACGGCTATATGGTGGCAAGCGAAACCTGCGCGTTCGACGCTGTGGGCGCAGAATTTATCCGCGACATCGAACCCGGCGAAATCCTCTCCATCGACCATCACGGACTACGCAGCAGCCATTATTCCGACGATAAACACCACAAAATGTGCATAATGGAGTTTATCTATTTTGCCCGTCCCGACAGCGACATCGAGGGTTGCAACGTGCACACATTCCGCCACAATTCGGGTCGTTTGCTCTACGAAGAATGTAAAGTAAAGGCAGATATTGTGGTAGGCGTACCCGATTCAAGTCTCAGTGCAGCAATAGGTTACTCCGAAGCCAGCGGCATACCTTACGAAATGGGTTTGGTAAAAAGCAAATACGTTGCCCGCACATTTATACAGCCCACGCAAGAACTCCGCAGCCGAGGCGTAAAGATGAAACTTTCGCCAGTACGAAGCGTTGTAGCCGGCAAAAGTCTTGTGCTCATCGACGACAGCATTGTGCGCGGCACCACATCCAAACAAATTGTATCGCTACTTCGCGACGCCGGCGCAAAGGAGGTTCACCTCTGCATAGCAAGTCCCAAATATGCCTTTCCCTGTTACTACGGCGTGGACACCGGCACCTACGAAGAACTCCTCGGCTCGCACTACACCGTTGAGCAAATGCGTGAATTTATCGGTGCCGACTCGCTCCATTTCCTCTCCAAAGAAGCCCTTTTCAAAGCCGGCAACCGCACCGATATGTGCGCCGCGTGCTTTACAGGGCAGTATCCGACTGAAATCTACAAATCATAATCTGTGGAAATCTCATTTTTTTTGCCACATTTCCACAAGTTATAGCATTCTATTAAATCTAAAATTACGTAAAAACGAAACGGTTTTTTAGCCAATTTTGCAAACAAAACAATGCAAGATGGACACTAAGTACATATTTATTACAGGCGGCGTTACATCGTCGTTGGGCAAGGGAATAATTTCCGCATCGCTCGGCAAATTGCTCCAAGCAAGGGGCTACAAAATCACTATCCAAAAATTCGACCCGTATATCAATATCGACCCGGGTACGCTTAACCCTTACGAACACGGCGAATGTTACGTAACAGCCGACGGTATGGAAACCGACCTCGATCTTGGTCATTACGAGCGTTTTACAGGTATCGAAACCACCCGCAACAACAGCGTTACCACAGGACGTATCTACCTGAGCGTCATCGAAAAAGAGCGTCACGGCGACTATCTCGGCAAAACTATCCAAGTGGTGCCGCATATCACCGACGAAATCAAGCATCGAATACGCCTCAACGCCTCAAAAGAGCATTTCGACTTTGTCATCACCGAAATTGGCGGCACCATCGGCGACATAGAAAGTCAGCCTTTTCTCGAAGCAATACGTCAACTGCGTTGGGAACTTGGTCCGCAAAACTCTCTAAACGTGCACCTTACGCTTGTGCCATATCTTGCAGCGGCAGGCGAACTCAAAACCAAACCCACACAAACAAGCGTAAAACAGTTGCAAGGTCTTGGTATTCAGCCCGAAGTGCTTGTTTTGCGCACCGAACACCCCCTCAGCGACGAACTTCGTTCAAAAGTGGCTCATTTTTGCAACGTTGACACCGCCGCAGTTATACAAAGTCAAGACCTTCCGAGCATTTACGAAGTGCCTGTAAATATGCAAAATCAGGGTTTCGACGAGGTGATTTTAACCAAAATGGGCATTACCCCGGGCGAACGTCCCGCACTTGGTCCGTGGCGCGACTATTTGGAACGCCGCAAAAACGCAACTAAAACCATAACTATCGGACTTGTAGGTAAATACGACCTTCAAGACGCATACAAGAGCATTCTCGAAAGTCTTGCCCACGCCGGAGTGTACAACGACCGCAAGGTAAAGACGTTATTCGTTAATAGTGAGAATATTACACGTAAAAATATTGCCGACACGCTCAAAGGAATGGCAGGCATTGTGATATGTCCCGGATTTGGTCAACGCGGCATCGAGGGCAAGATAATTGCGGCAGAATATGCCCGAGAGCACAATCTCCCCGCCTTTGGAATCTGCCTTGGAATGCAGATGATGGTGATAGAGTTTGCCCGCAACGTGCTTGGCTACACCGATGCCGACAGCATTGAAATGAACCCCTCCACTCCCCACAACGTTATCGATATTATGGAGGAGCAGAAAAACATCACCAACCTCGGCGGCACAATGCGTCTGGGCGCTTACGATTGCCAAATCAAGCCCGACACCCGCACTTACAACGCTTACGGCAAAAAAGAACTTATCAAAGAACGCCACCGCCACCGTTACGAGTTTAACAACAAGTACTTAGCCGATTTTGAAGCCGCCGGAATGAAATGCGTGGGCACAAATCCCGGTTCGGGCTTGGTAGAGATTGTGGAGATTCCATCGCATCCGTGGTACATTGGCACGCAGTTTCACCCCGAATACTCGTCGACCGTGCTCCACCCCCACCCCTTGTTTATGGACTTTATCAAAACGTGCGCAGAGTTGCAAAAATAGCAGCATTTTTGGCATAAGGCGTTAATTCATACAAAATTTTTGTATTTTTGCGCCCTAAAAAAACGCAAAATGGGCAAAGAGAAAGCAATATTCAACCGTCAGGCACTCCTTTTGGGCAACGACGCAATGGACGCCATACAATCCAAACGTGTGATAATATTTGGAGTAGGCGGAGTGGGCAGTTGGTGCGCCGAAAGCCTGATACGCAGCGGAATACGCCACCTCACCATCGTCGACAGCGACCGCGTGTGCATCACCAACGTAAACCGTCAGTTGCAAGCCACCACCAAAACCGTGGGTCTTGTAAAAGTGGACGTACTGAAAGAGAGGCTGTTAGAAATCAATCCCGACGCTCAAATCAACGCCGTTCAGGAGATATATTCTGCCGAAAACGACCCGATGTTTCAACTCGAAACCTACGACTATATCATCGATGCCATCGACAGTCTTGAACACAAAGTAAGTCTGATACTTAGAGCGTCGGAATGTAACGGCAAACTATTTTCGGCAATGGGCGCCGCGCTAAAAATGGACCCCACAAAAGTAGAGGTGGCAGAATTTTGGAAAGTGCAAGGCTGCCCCTTGGCGCGTGCCGTCCGCAATAGGATGAAACGCAACAAAACCTTCCCCAAAAAGAAATTTCTCTGCGTCTACTCGCCCGAACTGCTCTGCAACAAAGGCACCGCCTCCACCTGCGGCACAAATGCGTGTATGTGTCCCAAAGCCATAATCGCCGCTGGCAACCCCGACCTCATCAACCACGAATGGTGTTCGTCAAAAGCCCAAATCAACGGCACAGTAGCCCACATCACCGCCATCTTTGGCTTCACCCTCGCCGGCCTGATAATCCAAGACATCACCCAAATGTAGCGGCGCGATGTTTGGATTTGTGCAAAATTTTGGGTGATTAATGTTTGGATTTGTGCAAAATTTTGGCGTTTTTATGTTTGGATTTGTGCAAAAAAAAGCCGATTTTATGTTTGGATTTGTGCAGAAAGTTTTTTAATTTTGCAGAAAATCAATAACTTAGAAAAATTATTTCACCGTAAGTAAAAAGGTGGTGATTTGTTATCCTTTTAACATTTTTTAACAATATACTCACGCATACTCCTGCACAGTATTTTTGCAAATTTAGGCGTTTTTTTTGACCCAAAGCCCTTATTATATTTCGTCATTATATTTACACTTAAAAATTATACAATTTTATTTGTTTTGATTATCTCAGAGCCCTATCTTTGCTGTTGATAAACTTATATATTAACCACTAAAAAACACAAAGACATGCAAAAAACAATCAAAACAATCATCGCCTTAATATGTATGCTTCAATTAGTTGCATGCAGTAGTACACAATCAAAACAAATCGAAGGCACTTGGGAAAGAACAGAATCAGAATACAACGACGGCGTAACTACCACCGTCACCGCCCGCATCACCTTCAACCGACAAGAATCTTCGGGTGGAACATTTGTAATGCTTATAGGCATGCAAGCATCAGTTGTAGAAATGGCGGCACAAGTAGTAGGCGATTGGAATATCTCATTCGGTACTCTGAACTTCTACCCTGATATGAGCACATTGAAAACCGATAAAAACATTTTTGCAATTGACGTTGACGTAGAAAGCCTCGTTAGAAGCGCATTTTCAGGAAGCGACAATGAAGAGGGTAGCACTATAATAGAACTCAACGAACGAATCTTAAAATTATACGATGAGGGCGGATTTATCACGTTTCACAGAGTAACCCAAAAACAAACCACGTACACCGAACCGACAGAACAACTCGACAATACCGAAGAGGCTGACGAGCAATACGTTTGCGAGGATAATTACGAGCGGCTTTGGAGGGTGGCATCTGAACGCGCACTCACTTACAGCGACATCGCCAACCTCTCCAAAAAAGAAAGACGCATACTACGAAACTACTTCTACGCAAGATTTTTCTACCGATTCAAGTCAAAAGACCTTCAAACATTCTTTTCGCAATACTCGTGGTACAAACCATTATACGACGATGCTTCAATCGTAGAACACTCTCTCACCACCATCCAACAGAAAAACATCAAATTTATTAAAGACAACGAGTAGACTGTAATATTTTTTTTCAAAAAAAAACTCTGATGGCTTGACTTTTTGAATCGGTCGCCGTATATTTGCGTAGATAGAGAATTATTAAAGAACTGTATTATGATTACGATAAAAATAGAAAGCAACCCATATAAGAAAAACATCAGTTATTACCTACTTGATGAAACAACACAAGAGTACATTGCCGTAGAGGATGACAGTGCAAATAGTAAACTGAGGAATAACGAATTTAAAAATTGCTTTTTACCTTTTAAAGCAAAAGACATTTTACATCAAATTAAAGCCGAATATGGAGATAATCTTAAAATCATCTTCGATGGACCAGATGAAGAATTTGATGAATTAAAGCAAGTACAAAAACTATCATTTGATAGATTTAATACTATTAATCTCCATCAAGGAGTAAAATTTCTTGAAAATGGATACACTGTCATAAAAGAGATTAAAGATATTTTCAAGAAAATAGAACCAATAATTAATAATAGTGTCGAAATTGATGATACAGAAATCAAACAAGTAATAAGTCAATATAGAGATGTATCAAATGATACAATACCCATTTGCATAATTGGCAATACTAATATGGGTAAATCAACATTCATTAATGCACTTTTAGGTGCAGAATATCTTCCACAAGACAAAGACCGCTGTACAGCAAAAATCTATAAGATAGCACAATCAGAACAATCTAACTCAATAACTGTTAAGTTTCGTTATCAAGAAAACCCTGTGGAAATTACCATTAATAAAGATATCATAATAGAAGGTAAGTTACCCAAAGAGTTCAAAAATGAAATACAAACAAAGTTAATTAACCCAAGTTTAACACAAAAAACAAATACTCTATTAGAATATTTGAATCTATACAATGAAACAAATCAAGAATCTTATATCAATCAATTGATAGAACTTATAGTTCCTTTTAATTCAAAAGTTCTACAAAGCACTGACAATAAGTACATTATCTTCGATACACCCGGTTCTAATTTTGACAATAATGATGAAGATTTAAAGTTGGTTCAGGATTTAATGAAAACTATGACCAACGGACTCATTATATACATTAGTGATTATTCAGGATTATCTACCACTGATAACAAAAACCTAATTAATGAATTACGTTCTTTCACAAACATAGATCAACGATTTACTATTCTTGCTATTAACAAAGCAGACAGCATTAATGATCTAAAAGAGACAGAATGGAACGTTGATGCCGAAAACAAAACTTTAAACCAAACAGTTCCACGAGAAATTGCTAATGTTGGGTTGCAAGGTATCTTTTTTGTTTCCTCATGGTTCGGGCTCGGTTATAAAAATGGAGGTTCTTTTGTAGATAAATACGCCTCAGAAGTTTATGCGAGAAACGTTAGAGATTTTGATAACTCAGACCCACATTTTACAAAACGTCTATACAAATTCAATATACTTCCTATTCAATTAAAACAAGATGTTAACGATGACATAGACCCTGTATATTTAAATAGTGGATTGTATAGTATAGAAAAAGCCATTGACACGTATGCTTCTCGGTATTCCACATACAATAAATGTACTAAATCATACGAGTTAATAAATGAGATAATCACTAAAACTAACAAGAAAATAGAAAAGGCAACAACAGAAATAGAGATAAAAACCGAAGAATTCAAATCCCTATTAGCAAAGAAGAAAAAAGAACTCATTGATAACTTGCAAAAGGCTGTTTTTAGGAAAAGAATGGATTACGGTTTGGATTGGAACGAAAAAACCAAAAAGGAAATTGTAGATATCAATAATAAAATCTATTTTACAACAAAAGAACTCGCTGAAAGAGAAGAAAACATTTTTAAATCAAAATCAAACGAACTTCGCATTTCGGAATTAAAAACAAACGTGGATAAAGCGTGGGAAGATGTCAATATATCTGAAATATGGGACAAAGGGAAAGGGTTAAAGAAAGTTTGGGAAGACATAAAAACATACCTTTCAAAAGACGATACGTTAGATCAAAAACAAAAAGAAGCAGCAATTGCTTCTTACAATAAATCAATTGAAGTATTCTCAGAAGAGTTTTATAAAAAAGCAACAAGTGAAAATAGTTTATTATTCAATCATCTAAAAAATTATTCAGACAATTATTCCGACATATTGAGACAAGAACTATCTAAAATTATAACGGACTCCGATGCCCTGACACAAAATGACAAAGATCGTTTATGTGGTAAAATTGCTGAATATCAACAAATTAAAAACAAAATGCCAAAATTTGATGATAATCAATACTACAAATATAAACGGAATTGGGTTGTGCGTTTTTTTAGTGGTAATGAACGCATTGATGTCTCAAAAGTAGAACTAGATTTTAATACAAAAATGCGACAAACAATAGTAAAATGGTTCGAAGAATCAAAAGAAAACCATATTAATACTTTTAATTCTTGGGCAAACAATCTCCTCAATATGATTACTCAGGATAGTGTTATTTTAGAGAATAATCCATCGTTAATAGAACTTAATAATGAAAAATCCGAGTTAGAAAACCGAAAACAAGAATTAGAAAACAATAGAGTTCAACTAAATCAATACAAAAACGAAATTGAAGAAATGATTAATTTTTCAAATAAATAGGAGACAATTATATGGGAATCAAATCATTCATAATAAAAAAGGCAGGGAAAGCCGCAGAAAAAGCGGCTGATAAAATAGCAAAATTATCTTCATTAAGCCCTGAGCAATTAGAAAAGATACAACAACAAAAAGATGAATATTTATCAGAAAAGCCAGATCCTAACGATTTTGAAGCCATCAAACTTACAAACAGATTGTTAGCATCGGCAGGAACAGAAATATTCAATGCCTATCTGCCTCAAATTTCGCAACTATATGCCCCAATCGAACACGAAAAGTCTGATATTACAAATTTTAAGACAACATCTAACATCCGTTATGTTAATATCACCAAATGGGTAGTTGATCCGGAAGAAAATAGTCTCGAAAAGTTGATAAACGTATACGAAGTTTTATCCAACGAAGAATGTAATATAGGATTAATTTTCCATAGAGATGCATTCAAAACTGATGTTTATTTATCTGTAACCAATTTAAAAAATTCAATAAATTCAGCCGATGTTAAAGAGTTTACAGAGAGAATAACAAACGCAATCAAAGGAAACTTTCCGGGTGCCGAATATGGTAACATCATAATACCAAGCGAGAACAAATCATTACCTTGTTTAGATAATCTTAACCTTGAAAAATGTTCCGTTGCAAGTATCACAAATATTCCAACTGAAAAATCGGAAAAATTTGTCTGTCAGACTATTGAAAAACTATTAGATGGTATTGTTCCGACTAATAATGGCGTATCTGATTATACCATTATCCTTCTTGCCACCCCAATTCGAGACATCGAAGAACGCAAACTTCATCTTTCTGAAATTTATTCAGGACTTGCACCTTATGCAGGTTGGCAAACAAATTTTACATTTACTGATACATCATCTACCAATTCAATGGCGACCTTTGGTGTCAATGTTGGTGCAAGTGCAGGTCTTCAAAATGGTACAAGCCAATTTAATACACTAAATAATTCTACGACAGAATCATCAAACACATCTGATACCAATGGAACTTCTGATACAATAGGACAAAATTCACAACATTCAGAAGGCAGTAACACACAACATACAGAAGGCTCTCAAATCAGCCATACTAATACCAAAGGTAGCAGTAATAGTGAGGGAAAAGGAGTTAGTGGTGGATTTAGACCTTTTGGAATCGGTATTGACACTAATGCAAATAATAATCACAGTTGGCATAGTTCAACCGCCAATACAACTGGCAGCAATATTTCTAACTCAATAGGAACTTCTATTTTAAATTCAGTCGGTAATAGTACAGCAAAAACTGTATCACACGCACTAACTAAAAGTTTAGGTCAAGCATTGACAAAAGGGATAGCAAGTACACTCGGTGCTACCAAGAATTTAAGTTTAGGAGCAAACTTCGGAGCAAATTTTGCAAGGGCTTCTAATGTAACTGCCACAGTCGGAAAAAGTGAAGGAATCACTCAGTCGTTTACCAACTACAACATTAAGCATGCATTAGAAAAACTCGAAATGCAAATGAAACGATTGGACACAAGTTCTGCATTAGGATTTTGGGATTTTGGTGCCTATGTCATCAGTAAAGATGAAACCATTACAAATAATGTTGCACATTCATATCTTGCCCTTACACAAGGAGAAGAATCCTATATGAGTCAATCTGCCATCAATTTTTGGAGAGGTAATTTGGCAAACGATAATTCAGAATCAAAAGCCGCAAAAGAAATATGCTCTTATCTGCAACAATTAAGACACCCTATTTTTGGCCTCGATGAAAAAATAATCGAACAATATCCTGATTTCTTGGTATATCCCACAGTAGTAACCGCCACAACTGGGCTTTCAGGCAAAGAACTTGCTTATTCATTAAACTTTCCAAGAAAATCAATATCAGGTTTGCCGGTTATTGAATGTGCAGAATTTGGTAGAAACATATCAACTTTCGATTCTAAATCGGATGATAATACTATCAAAATCGGCAAAATCTTCCATATGCACCACGAAGAAACCGCCAATGTTAATTTATCAATTAATTCTCTCGCATCGCATACATTTGTTGCAGGTTCAACAGGTAGCGGAAAAACAAACACTATTTTGCAAATACTTGACAAATGCAGCGAAGAGGATAAAAAATTCCTCGTTATTGAACCAGCAAAAGGAGAGTACAAAGACGTTTTAGGAAATAATAATGATGTCCATGTATACGGCACAAACCAAAAACTATCTGATTTATTGAGAATCAATCCTTTTAGTTTTCCGTCAGAGATTCACGTTTTGGAACATCTTGACCGTCTTGTGGAGATTTTCAATGTTTGTTGGCCAATGTATGCCGCTATGCCCGCAGTATTAAAAGAAGCAGTTGAAAAATCATACGAAGACTGCGGTTGGAATTTAACCGAATCTACCAACAAATACGGAGATAATCTGTATCCTACATTTACTGATGTTACACGAAATATTCGCACGATTATCGATTCGTCAGAATACGATGCTGAAAACAAAGGAGCATACAAAGGTTCTCTTATCACGCGATTAAAATCCCTCACTAACGGTATCAATGGTTTGATTTTTACAACTGATGAACTTGGAAATGAAAAACTATTTGACGAAAATGTCATCGTAGATTTAAGCCGTGTGGGTTCTTCGGAGACAAAATCTCTTATTATGGGTATGCTTGTTCTTAAATTACAAGAATACCGCATAACCAAAGGTGCGACAAATGCAAATCTTAAACATATCACCGTTTTGGAAGAAGCCCATAATCTTCTTAAACGTACCGACACAACACAACTGCAAGAATCAGGCAATTTGGTTGGCAAATCGGTTGAAATGCTCACTAATGCCATTGCTGAAATGCGCACATACGGCGAAGGGTTTATCATTGCCGACCAAGCCCCAGCATTGCTCGATATGGCAGTAATACGCAATACCAACACCAAAATCATTCACCGTCTGCCCGACCTTGGCGACCGCGAACTTGTTGGCAAAGCCGCCAACTTAAACGACCGTCAGATTGAGGAACTTGCCAAACTTCCGCTTGGAGTTGCGGCAATCTATCAAAACGAGTGGATAGAAAGCGTTTTGTGTAAGGTTTCACATTACACAGATAATAATACACCATTTAAATATACACCCGCTCAATCCGAAAAGGCGGAAGCAACATTGAAAGACCGTATTACATTTACTAAATATTTGTGTCAATGTGCAAATGATTCCGAAAAAATAAAGGAAATAGCAAACAAAGCAAAACAAGAATACAAATTCAGCGGTTCTCTATATGTGGCAATCATTCAATATCTTGAATCCTCTGATAAGAAGCCTAACTACGACAAACTTTCGTTCATAGTATCTTCTTTATTCCCTGAGTTTTCCAAAACATTAAAAGATTCAGCCTTAAAAAATCCTGACAATGCTTCTATTTGGCGCAATGATTTACAAGAACAAATAGAAAATGTTCTTCGTGAATGTAATCTGGAAAACGATCTACTGTTACGAAACAACATTTTGCAATGTCTTTTGCAAAATTTTATAATATTTGAACTTAACAAACGACAATTGTTAAACGAACTAATTCATCCACAAACAAAATAATAGTGATATGAACATAGAAGGATTGACTGATATTGCCAAAAATTCGTTAAACGAAATTGGCTCTTCCAAGCCGGAAGTCTCTAATATGCGATTAGACACTTCCGGTCCATTAGACTTTTCGCGACCTACTGAAATTGACAATAGTTCCGAAAACTCCAAACTTGACACAAGTAAGGAACAAGATTATTCTAGGGAGACAGAGCGCAAAGACGACTCTATGTATTCTGATTATGATGACCGATGGGGGCATACTCCAAAAGATTCCGAGAAAGGTACTTGGGAAGGTGAACGAGGAGAATCAGTGTTTGTACCAAATGATACACCTGATAATAAAGAAATTAATGATTCCCTTAAAGCAAAAGATCTTAACGGATTAGAATATAAAGACGCTTGTGCTGATTTTTCATCTGTTGCAGAAGAATCGGTAGAAATAAGTAATATGACCAACGACAGATATGGTAAAGGAGGAAACTTTGAACAAGCATATTCAGCACTTGCCGATAAGTTCAATGCTGAAATAAAAGACGGTAAAACAGATTGGACAACTCGTGATGTATGGGATTGGTCGAAAGACACAACAAAACATGACGGTCACACATTAACAGTTCACGAACGAAACGACTTGAAGACATGTGATTTTGTTAGATCTGATTTACATGAATTTTTTACCCACTCAGGCGGAGTTGGTGAATATAATGCAAAAATTAAACAATTTAATAACGGAGGTTTCGATGAATAAACAGACTTTAACTATTTGGAATCGCCAATTTGATTTGGACATCGTATTTGATGTTTTTGAAGGCGAAGAAGTTACAACACAACAACAAAATGCCTTGAAGACTTTTGTTGCTAACGCTTCTATAATTGATTCTTGCAAATCTAATGTTGAACAATATTGTATAAAGCATAGCAATGGACAAATTAGTTCGGTAGATAACATATTCAAGTATGTTATCCCCAAAGCCTTATTTGTTGTTCGCAATAAAAATGAAAAACGAACCGTAGCCATAATGTGCAATTTCAAATTTGATATGGATCACGGTTTGGCGATTGTTTTTGAAAACGAATCATTCTCCGAAATTGGTGAAGAAGGTTTGATAGCGTAATCAAAAGGGAATTTGCCCATCAATTAGCAAAAAAAGTGGTCGCAAATTGCGACCACTTTATAATTCATTAATATTTACCTTAATAAAGGTATGCAATATAAATAGTCAACATTTATGGAGTAGTGCTTATCTTCCTCTCTATTCTTGTATTATACCTAACTTTCGTAAAATATCGTCTAATAAATATTTAAAGTTTTCAAAATAACCAATATCTTCGTGATTGCCATTTAAGACATCATCTTTTATATGTTTGACTATATTATCCAACTCTTGATATGTAATATTCCCTTTATTATCACCATACTCAATAGAAGAAATAATATCTTTATTAGAAACCCTAAACTGAAACCAATGCAATACTTTTGACCACCAAGAATTATTATTACTCTTTTTCCATCTTTTAGATTCACTTTCACTTGGACAAAACATCATCAGTTCGTTGAATTTCAATTGTTTACCAGTCATTTTGTCAACAATTACGACATTCCTACCTTCATAAAAATAATTCTCCTCCTTAATATAATTCTCCAAATAAAAAAAATACAAATATGCATCCTTTGTTTTATTAGGATTATGTGGTTTGTATTTATAATAATTGTCATTTTTCCCTTGTTCTGTATATAAATAATAATCTAACATATCAGGTGTTATATTGTCATTATTAAATTGTGAGGGATCTTTTTTATATGATTTTTTTAACCGTTCGATTACGTCTCCTCCACTATATCCCGCTTTATCTCTGTCAAAAATAAACAAAACTTTTTTAATATTGTTTTTAGGGAATCGAGTTAATGTATTATTATAAAAATGTTCCGTATTACCAGAACCTCCGGCAGATAAGAAAAATACGTCATTAAAACTCTGAGTATAATCCAAGAAGTCAATAGCCTTACGAATAATTTTATCATCGGATGGACCCTCAACAACAACTAAATATGGCATTCCTTGAATTCCCAAAGCATCCAACATATTATAGTCCCCATATTCTGACAATGCCCTTGCAACATTTACATTTTTACTTAGATGCCCACCATCCAACATAATAATTGCATTTGGATCTACATTACTAACTAATACAGGATTATGAGAAGTCAAAAAAATTTGTCCGGGACATTTTTTTAGTATGTTGATGAGTTTCATTTTTTTTGTATAATCAATGCTCGCATCAGGCTCATCCAACAGAATAATCGAATTTTCGTCAGCCACAATAGCCATACATAACAACAAAGCGTAGTTTTTTAGTCCATCAGATAAGGATGAAATAACATTTTCTGATACTGTCCAAGAGAACCGATCTCTAAAAACATTTTGATAATGAAACCAAAAGAAATCTTTTATGCTTCGATTTAAATCTTTATGTAAAGAAAAATAATCCGTTAAAGATTGCTTATAAAACCCTTTTACATTATTCCATTCCTTTATCTTAAACTCCGATTCAAACCATTTATTAGACAAAGATGGATCAACTTGAATATCTATAAAAATCTCTTTTAACGATAAAGATTCATCATGGATAATTGATTGAATATAATCATTTACAATATCATTGCTACCCAAAGTACTTGCATAAAACAAAGACAATAGAGAAATGGATACCAATTCAGCATTAAAGAGAATTATATTAGAATTATTATTTCTAGACCATGCATTCTCATCTTTTGAATTATTAAAAACCAAAATATTAGATGGAAGATACTTGTTCAAATCATCAATATACGCAAATTCTTCATTTTCACAATTCACAATCTCTCCGTCCCTATATTCTTTATGTTGCTCACCATAATAATACTGTATATTATCACAAATAATAGTCAAATATCCATCATCTCTATCCCAAGTATCAGAATTAATAACCAGTTTATGCTCATCTCTTGAAAAGTATATCTCTACTCCATTATTAACCATATCTAAATTAATAGAGCCACTATCCCGTAATAAAAAAGAAGAATATATAAGATCAAGTAAATAAGATTTACCAGAACCATTTAATCCAATTATAAGATTCAAGTTAGAATTGGTTGCAAAATTTAATTCAACTTCACATCCTTGTTTATCTAACATCTTAATTTTATCTATTCTAAAACTCATTATTTCTTTTTTTGCAAATATATAAAACAATTTGTTTATTCCCAAGAGTATATCAGTATTTTTTTTAATACACACGGCAACTTACAATCTTCTTTTGCCCATCACATTATCTTATATTTGCCAAATGAACCACGTAAAAAAATGGGGAACGACACTGTTTTGATACTAAATAAAAAATTAGTACTTCGTATTCAGCAAATTATCATTGATAAGAATATCTTTTGAGGTCGCATTTTGCGACCTCAAAAACAATCATTAAGCCACCTAAAAATGGATATCACAAATTGTGATTTCCATTTTTTCTCATATTTATGAATAAAAAATTTGCCATTGTCAAAATAAAAAGGTACATTTGCAGAATCATTAAAACCATTTGCGTATGCCTGAAACAAATCTTACCATTTGGGTAACATCTGCAAAAACAATCGCTCCCTGCACATTAGAACTCACTTTTAACGAGGGGAGCGTTAAAACTTTTGACTGCACTCCGCTGATTGAGCGGTGCAAACTATTTGAACCGCTCCGCGACAAATCTGTTTTCGAGAACTTTGCTCTCGACGGATGGACTGTAACTTGGCTCAACGGCTCAATCGACATTGCTCCTGAATATCTATTTGAAGAAGGCATTGCAGCGTAGTGCGCTGTTAACCAATATTTTCACTAATCAAAACGCACTATTTTACAAAAATTGACTTCCCAAAACGCACTATTTTACATTTTTTCTCTCTCATAAACGCACTATTTTACATATTTTCGCTCCGCAAAACGCACTATTTTACATCCCCCCTTCTCTCCTATCCCCAAAAATAGGTATCGGCGGCACTGTGGCGGAGGCAAAATATCCCTACAAATTATATTTGCCAATGCCGTGGGTTATTCGTATTTTTGCATTGATAAAAAATTAAACTTTATGCAACAATCAAATCTGTTAAAATCCCTGACCGACGAGGGTATCGAACTTTTAAAAAATCTAATACGCACGCCGTCGGTTTCGCGCAGTGAGGATAAGACTGCCGAACTGATATTCAATTACTTAAAGAATCACGGCGTGGCGGACGTTTACCGACACCTTAATAATGTATGGGCTGTGAGCAAAAATTTCGACGAAAAAAAGCCCACTATCCTCTTTAACTCGCACCACGACACGGTGTTACCTGCCAAAACTTACACTCGCGACCCGTTTTCGCCCGATGTAGAAAACGGCATTCTCTATGGTCTCGGCTCAAACGATGCCGGTGGTCCGGCTATCAACCTCATTACCACGTTTTTATACTTTTACAATAATGAGCAATTACCTTATAATCTGATAGTTGCCATTACTGCCGAAGAAGAAAATTCAGGCGACAATGGTGTGCAAAGTATATTAGACAAACTTCCGCCTATTGAATTTGCCGTTGTGGGCGAACCTACCTGTATGGAAATATCTGTGGCAGAGAAAGGTATATTGGTTCTCGACTGTCTGGCTCACGGCAAAACGGGACACGCCGCACGCAACACAGGCATCAACGCCATCTACAAGGCTATGGACGACATCGCGTGGTTTAAAAACTACAAATTTGAAAAAACATCTCCGTGGCTTGGCGATGTAAAATGCACAGTAACAGGCGTTAACGCAGGCACTTTGCACAACGTTATTCCTTCGGAATGTTCGTTTATGGTAGACGTGCGCATCACCGAAAAATACACTCACCAAGAGGTTTTAGACATTATCCGTCGCGAAATTCCCAACAAAGACACCGAGGTAAAGCCCCGTTCGTTTAAGTTGAAATCGTCGCATATAGATGAAAATCACCCGTTTATACAGTTGGCAGCAAAACGTGGATTCAAGTTGTTTGGTTCGCCCACCACATCCGACCGCGCCGTTATGCCATACGCAAGCCTCAAAATGGGTCCTGGCGACAGCAACCGCTCGCACACAGCCGACGAGTACATTCTGTTAAGCGAAATCACCGACGGAATAGAAAAAACCGTAGCCTTGTTTGAAGAATTTTTTAAAGTGAAATCATAATACACTATATATTAAATATTTATACAAAATAATTATTTCATTTTTATTATGAAAATTTCAAAAATTCACGCAAGAGAAATCCTCGATTCAAGAGGCAACCCCACAGTAGAGGTTGATGTAACATTAGAAAACGGCGTAATGGGCCGTGCAGCAGTACCGTCGGGCGCATCTACCGGCGAAAACGAAGCACTCGAACTCCGAGACAAAGAAAACAAAGGCCGTTATCTTGGCAAAGGCGTTTTAAAAGCCGTAGAAAACGTCAACACCATTATTGCACCCGCGTTGGTAGGCGACTGTGTGTTTGACCAAAGAGCGTTAGACTACAAAATGATTGCCTTAGACGGCACCAAAACCAAGTCGAAACTTGGTGCAAACGCTATTCTCGGCGTATCGTTAGCAGCAGCCAAAGCGGCAGCCAACGCCTTGAACATTCCCCTCTACCGATACATCGGCGGTTGCAATTCGTACACCCTCCCGCTGCCTATGATGAACATTATCAACGGCGGAGCCCACTCCGACGCACCTATCGCATTCCAAGAGTTTATGATTGGTCCTGTTGGCGCAAAAAGCATCAAAGAGGCAGTTAGAATGGGCGCAGAGGTGTTCCACAATCTTGCCAAACTTTTGAAAGAACGCGGACTTTCTACCGCTGTGGGCGACGAAGGAGGTTTTGCTCCGGCTCTCAACGGTATCGAAGACGCTCTCGGCATTATCGTAAAAGCCATTGAGAAAGCAGGTTACAAACCCGGCGAACAAGTGCGCATTGCTATGGACTGCGCCGCAAGCGAATTTGCTACTCAAAAAGACGGAAAATTCTTCTACAACTACAAAGAACTCAAAAACGGTGCAAAGAAAGACCCCAACGGCAAGGAATTAGACGTTGACGGACAGATTGCATTCCTCAAAGACCTTTGCGAAAAATACCCCATCTACTCTATCGAAGACGGTCTCGACGAAAACGATTGGGAAGGCTGGGCAAAACTTACCGCACAACTCGGCGACAAAGTTCAACTCGTGGGCGACGACCTCTTTGTTACTAATACTCAGTTCCTTAGAAAAGGTATCACAAGCAAAGTGGCAAACTCTATCCTTATAAAAGTAAACCAGATTGGCTCGCTTACCGAAACCTTAGAAGCCATCGAACTTGCTCATCGTCACGGATATACAACAGTTACATCGCACCGTTCGGGCGAAACCGAAGACGTTACCATTGCCGACATCGCCGTTGCCACCAACTCGGGACAAATCAAAACCGGCTCAATGTCGCGTACCGACCGTATGGCAAAATACAACCAACTGATAAGAATTGAAGAAGAACTCGGCGATTCGGCTCAGTACAAATTTGAAAAACTCACTGGATTTAAATTGTAAATCATTATAAACTAATTACTTAGTTTTACTTAATTTTTTAGACCGTCATCCATTGGCGGTCTATTTTTTTGCCACTTAGTAGTCATTCAAAAAAAATCCCGAAAAAACATTCGGTGGATTGATTATTTTTATAAATTTGCAGCGAATTATATTATAGCGATAACAAAACAAACAAACAAACAAATAGATAGTTTTATGATTTACACAAACGAAGTGCAGCACATGTGCTGTGTTGCAAAAGGCGCAAATCACGCCAATGCTCCCATACCTGAGGAAGGCAAATGGGTGCATGCAAAAGAGATTAAGGACATTTCGGGCCTTACACACGGTATCGGTTGGTGCGCACCCCAACAGGGATGCTGCAAACTCACCCTCAACGTAAAAGAGGGCATTATCGAGGAAGCACTCGTTGAAACTCTCGGTTGCTCTGGTATGACCCACTCAGCCGCTATGGCATCTGAAATTCTTCCTGGCAAGACCCTTTTGGAAGCCCTCAACACCGACCTCGTATGCGACGCTATCAACACCGCAATGCGCGAACTTTTCTTGCAGATTGTTTACGGACGTACACAGTCGGCTTTCTCAGAAGGCGGACTTCCCGTTGGCGGATCGCTCGAAGACCTCGGCAAAAACCTCCGCAGCCAAGTGGGTACAATGTACGGCACAAAAGCAAAAGGCAGCCGCTACCTTGAAATGACCGAAGGCTACTGCACCAAGATGGCTCTCGATGCCAACAACGAAGTTATCGGTTACGAATTTGTAAACCTAGGCAAACTTATGGACGCTCTCAAAGGCGGCGCAACAGGTCCTGAGGCTATCGAAAAGGCAAAAGGCACATACGGCCGTTTCAAAGACGCAGTTAAATATATTGATCCACGTAAAGAATAATAAACACTATGGCATTATTTGAAAGTTACGAGCGCCGCATCAACCAGATCAACGCCGCTCTCAATAAATACGGTATCAAAGATATCGACGAAGCAAAGGCTATCTGCACTGCCAAAGGTCTCGACCCCTACAAAATGTGCGAAGACACTCAGAAAATCTGTTTCGAGAATGCAAAATGGGCTTACGTTGTAGGCGCTGCTATCGCCATCAAAAAAGGCGTTAAAACCGCTGCCGACGCTGCTGAGGCTATCGGCGAAGGCTTGCAGGCATTCTGTATTCCCGGCTCTGTTGCCGACGACCGCAAAGTAGGTCTCGGACACGGCAACCTTGCAGCACGTCTGCTCCGCGAAGAAACCGCTTGTTTCGCTTTCCTCGCTGGTCACGAATCTTACGCTGCTGCCGAAGGTGCTATCAAAATCGCCGAAATGGCAAACAAAGTTCGTAAAAAACCCTTGCGCGTAATCCTCAACGGTCTTGGAAAAGATGCCGCTAAAATTATTTCGCGTATCAACGGTTTCACATACGTTCAAACTGAATTCGACTACTACACCGGCGAAGTAAAAATCATCAACGAAACCAAATACTCTGACGGTGTTCGCGGTGGCGTTCGCTGCTACGGTGCCGACGACGTTCGCGAAGGCGTTGCCATTATGCACAAAGAGGGCGTTGACGTTTCTATCACAGGAAACTCTACCAACCCCACCCGTTTTCAGCACCCCGTTGCCGGCACATACAAGAAAGAATGTGTTGAACAGGGCAAGAAATACTTCTCAGTAGCATCGGGCGGTGGTACAGGTCGTACACTTCACCCCGACAATATGGCAGCAGGTCCCGCTTCTTACGGTATGACCGACACTATGGGTCGTATGCACTCAGATGCTCAGTTTGCAGGTTCTTCATCAGTTCCCGCACACGTAGAAATGATGGGATTCCTCGGCATGGGCAACAACCCCATGGTAGGCGCTACTGTTGCAGTTGCCGTTGCTGTGGCTCAGGCTATGTAATTGATTAAATTACAATAATCTATATAAAAATACCGCCCCGGAATGGAGCGGTATTTTTTTTGAATACTTATTATAGTTTAACATCGTCTAAATCTAAATAAGCAAATTGGTCGATTTCGTTTATTAAACAGAAAATAAGGCGATTGTGGCGGTCGTCATAACAAAAACGGAATGATTGAACCCCCAAATCCAAGGTAGCAACATAATCACCGTTTTTCTTAAAGATTTGGAGTGTCTTAGGTTGGGCTCTTTTATTCCATTCATCGCCGGTATAAAGCGCTAAAAGATAGTCTTTTGTAAAAATGGCCGAATGGAAATTATCATTAATACTACTGCCATAATTTGGTCCTTGAATTGAATATTGTAATTCGCCTGTGAAATTAAAAAAACGCAATAAATCTAATTGGATATGACACTCTACAAAAATACTGTCAGAAATATCAACTGCTACACTAAAACGTTGATTATTAGTAGAAATACTATCGGCAAATTGTGTTAAATTACCGTTGCTCATATTCCAAGTTCCCGAACACTGACGAAAAGTAGATGCACTTGTTGGTATAATAACCTCGCAATAACAAAGAGTATCATTAACATAATAATAATCGGCAGGAAAGGCTTTTCCTGACATCATAAACTTTGTATATGGCTTATAATCAGGAATTTTTACAAGGCTATCAATATTATATGACATAATTTCATATTTACCAAAATCGGCTACATAAAACTCGCCTCGATGGTTGTCGATAACGGGACCGATAGATACAAATTCACCGGGACCTTGACCGTAGTGTGCAGTAGAAACCACATATTCAAAAGTTTCGCTATCGAATAGATGAAGCATATTTTCATGAGAAGTGTAATCGGTGATAACCAAATAGTTATCAACAATATGAGCATTTGCACGTCTTCCAATAAAAACATCTTTAAAATCGATAATTTTAACCTTATCCTTAACGTCGATAATGTTGTCTCTATTAGACTGAATTTTAACATTTTCCGACACTCTACCACCGCAGGCAGAGAGGAATAATAATGATGATAATAAAAAGGTGTGTTTCATGATGATTGAGGTTTTAGTTTTTTTTTCGGGGTAAAAATAGAAAAAAAATTATTTTACCACTTGTATAATCAGTTTTTTTAATTCAGGAACAATAACCGCGGTATTATTTTGAATCGGAGAAAACTCGCATGCACTATCATCTGTAACCTTTATAAGTTGGTAATTTCCCGAAACATTAGGCATCTGAACCTCGGCAACATCGGTTTTAAAACTTTTAGATTCATTGTTCAAGGTATAAAAAACTTCAAACGGAGCAGAGCCCGAAAGAATAACTTTGAGCGGCTCTCCGTAACAAACTGAGGCGTTGTCGAATTCAACCGTAGGGGATTTTTTACGTTTTACAGAGTATACAATTTTATCGGACACACATCCTGATTCTATATGCTTACTATAAACGCTTAATGTGCCGTTTCCTTCGGTATCAGCCCATTTTACCGATACTTCGCTGCCTGTTGTTGCACTAAGTTCTCCGCCTACAACTTCCCAATAATATACTATACCTTGTTCGGGATTGTCTACGCTGTAAGTTTTGGTTTGTGAGGTGCAAACATCGGGCAAGGGAATTGATGGGGGGTCATTTGATAAAGCAAAAGACATAGAAAAAGAAATTAAAGATATGCCTATTGAAATAATCAATGTGAATAAAAATCTAACCATAATTACTATTTGATTATTTTACAACAAACCGTTTGTTACACAATATTGAACTGCCTCACAAATACTATTTACTTTCAATTTATTAAATAGTTTTTGCTTTTGATTTTTTATGGTAAATTCACTCGAATTGGTTTTCTCTGCAATTTCTTTCATAGAATAACCCTGTGAAGAATAACGGATAATAAGTTTTTCTTTATAAGATAATTTTACTATAGGCAGCGGTATCCATTGACCTTTTTTTAATGAATACTCATAATTACCGTGTTCTGTTTCCATAATTATATTGCCCGATTTTTTTGTTGATGACACTGTTACAATGCACATAGCCAACCAAATTTTATCGTTTTTTGCCAACACGGGAGTATAATGCTGATGCAACATAAAATCGCATGCACGAAAATCGTACGAAAGTGAATAGTTTAAATTTTTAATAGATATATTTTTATTAAAGAACTCAAATGCGGCATTGTTAATTACAAACAACATTTTTAAATCTTCTTCGGGAATACATTTTAGATACACCTCAAAACCACACTTTTTAAACTCAGACTTAGTAATGCCACACCACGAGAGCATATTTTGCGAAGCATAAACCACATCGCGTTTATAATAATCAAACAGATACACACCGTGTTGAGTAGCCCTTGCCACAGCCTTTGCAGTATCAATTACGTTGTTAAAATTGGAATAATCCGGTTCCTCAACTATATGCATTGTATTATGCTTTGTAAAAAACTCGGATATTTTTGATTGCAAATCTTGATTACTCATATTATATTGTTTTTGATAGTGTTAGTTTTAGTTTTTGGCAAAAATAACAATCATTTATTATTTCCATTAATTTTTCTCCATTATTTTCACTGTTTTAAAATTTGGGGCAATAATGGCTGTATTGTTATAATGCTTCAATGTTTCACATTTATTATCTTTTATTTTTGTTATTATATACTTACCCGAAATATTAGGCATCTGATATTCCATGTTGTCGGTTTTAAAACTTTTTGCCTCACCGTTCAAGGTATAAAAAACTTCAAACGGAGCAGTACCCGAAAGCATTACATTAAGAGGTTCACCATAACAAACAGAGACATTGTCGAAATGTGCAGATGCTTTACAATCTGATATCCTTGGAATTCGTGGAAAAAATGTAAGATTTAAACACTCAGATTGAATAATTTCTTCAGTAATGCTACCGGATTCTATGCCATCAAGGACCAAAATATAATCATAATTTTGGTGATGTAAGTATATTTTACCATCAACCCCTACTGCCATTTCCCAACAATGATTGCAAACTACATTATTATCATTCTTAGGTAAATCGTATATTATGTCAGGATTGTCAAGAACAAAATCAAAATCTTTATCATATCTGAACCCCTTTAATTTTACGTCATCAACAATCAAAAAGTATCTATTGGTTGGAGAAAACGACATTGTTCTAAATTTGTTGCTTTCAAACCTACGATAAAGAGTTACTTCGCCATTATATTCGTTAAAATTGAGAACAAAGACAACGTCAAAAGCAGTAGCAATTATTTGGGTATTGTCGGATGAATGTTCTACGTCAAATAAAGTGGGTCCAATGGCGATAAACTTATCTAATTTTATTTCTGAAGTATTCCAAAGAAAACAACCATTAGCAGATAGTTTGTAGGTTTCAATTTGATTATTGCGGTAAGCGATAAGTGCAATAAAGTCATCAATGCGAACAAAATCAATAAAAAAACAATAGTGCCCTTCATCATAAATGTATTCCCTATCCAAATTCCCGTTATTGTCAAATTTATATATATATAAAGCTGAATAGAAGGGGTCGTTTGTATTTGTGAATACACCAGCAATATAGTATCCGCCGAGTGGCAATTTGCAACCGATAACATTTCTCGGATTCGGACTGGGTATTGTAATTAGACTTCTGGCATCTGCACTTTTGATTACATAGGTAGATTGATTTGTATTCTCATCAGACTCTAAAAAACCGTAAAGAATCAGATCTCCATTATCATCTGATAGTGAAACTGTATAATTGTTGTATGCATTGGAATGATTGTCTTTATCATTACAGATTAACGTGGCAGGAGACGTGTCGAAAGATAACACAGCACCACCACTAAGCAACCAGTTGTTATACTCCTGTGCATTGCTTTTTGTAAAACACAAAAAGACTGCTATTAAAATTGCAGTCTTTAATCGTATTTTTGCAACCATAGTAAAAAGTCTATTTATAAAGAGGCTCAAAAACATAGCGAACAGAAAACCCATACTGATCCCAACATAAACAATTAATGTAAGCAGAATAGTCATATATTGACTCATTAATTTTTCTTGAGATAGATAAAGGATAATGAAATGGATCAAAATAGTTTTCTCCGTATAAATATCCTTGAGATGTCCAAATCATAGCTTCATCGTTCAGTCTTGTATACCAGCCGTTCACCCAATCAAGCCAAGCCCATTCTGGTTGCTGTTCTGTATTCCTAAATCCACCAAGAGTGTGCTCAGCACGGGAATAATCTATTCCATCACCACCAGGACCTTCTAATCCACCAACAAAAACGTCATAATAAAATAACGTAATTCCATTAGCAAGTTTTTCCAAAGATTGTTCATAATGGTCATCGAGAGTATAACCGTTTTCTGGATATTGACCAATAGCATTACTCTCAATTATATCACAAATATCTTGACGAGACAATAATCTTGCCTTTACCGGCATTTGTAATCTACCTCCAAATTTTTTTTGTGTAGGATTATTGGCTTCATAAACAGGCAATCGCATTGAAATTTCATTGGCAAGAGCATTTGCAGCATTCCATGTATATAGCCTTCCATATTTGCTTACATTGCGCTCATCGTCACCATAAGCCCAACAAGCAGTATCTAATTTTACAGCAAGATTGTCAATCATTACATAAAAATATTTACCGGGTTCGGATTTTCTATCTACTCGTAATAGTTTTATCTCATAATTTTGATTCTTATACGAAAATCTAAGTGTATCCACCAATTTATAATCATCTCCATATTCCAAACGTAAGGCCTCAAGTACGTATGAATACCAATCAATTTCATCAACTAACATACCTTTCGTCAGTTTTCGCGGTTGGAGAGAAAAATTCCATTCCATTTTTTTCCCATCAATAACCAACGGATTTTTTGCTAAACCTTCAGTTAAGATTGTTTCATTCTGTTTTGGTTGAACCTCTGTAACATCTTCATCGCAAGAGTTAAGGGCAAATGCAGTTACTAATAATACTGCGGCTAATGATTTAAACGTATATTTCATAGTAGGTAATTAAAATTAGTTAAACGTGTTTTTTATTATCGCCGTAAATAAACTAACAAAATACACACTCCGCAATAGTACTTTTGTACTATTTTTCCAATAAACTCTCCGCCACCACCTTAGCCGCATTGCCAATAATCTCTGGGCAGGGACGTTTTTTGTAATATTCGGCGGTGCGGTCAGAGGGCACAGGCGATTCTTGAACGGGAGTTTTGGATAATCCGAGGAGTTCGCGGCAAACCACGCTGCCGCCATTTTCCAACTTGAATTTTTCGGCAAAAGATTGAACCAAGGCATAGTTATTAGTGCGTGATTCTTTGATAGTTGGGTCGTCGGCAGGCGAGATAAAACCTGCCATCATCACCATTGCCGAAAACGCTCCGCAAACCTCACGTAAACGACCCATTCCACCACCAAAACCTGATGTAATTATTTTCAGCATTTTAGGGTCGGCTTCGATAACGTCGCTGAATGTTAAAAGCACCGACTGACTACAATTGTATCCTTGAAGAAAATAGTCCATAGCCATTTTTCGGCGTTCTTCGGGATTGATTGATATATTGTTTAAATTCATTGTTGTTTACATTAAAAAGTGATACAAAAATACTTAGAATCTTCGGCTGCCACCACCTGCGTGACGCCCCGAACTTGTGCGATGACTTCCCGAACTACGTCCAGAGTGATAACTACTATGCGATTCGCGGGGCTTGGCTTTTGAACCTATAACCTTATCATCTTCGTATGTTACAGCAAATGAGTTTTCTACAATATAATCATCGGCATCATTACGAGATTTTGTTTGCGGTGAAGCATTTTTCAACAATGCTATTGGCAATCCTACACAAAGCATTACTAAACCAACCACACTGCCAAAAACAATCCAAAGAATCCATTTGAGAGTTTTTGCATCGTTTTCATCTTTATGTTTATAGGCTTCAACAGAGGCATAGTATTCTTTTTCGTAATCGTCGACAAAAACAAGAACAGCATCCACATAACGTCCGGCTTTAACATTAGGCTCAATATGGTCTAAAAAGGTATTGTAGTTATATCGCGCCACTTTATAGGTGTAATACAATTCTCCAAAATCAAAAACGCTTACAGCACGGTATTGCATATCTATTGCCATTACAACGCCGTTGTAACCATATTTTGTGGTTGCGCCAGTACCAAAATCGTTGTATTCATAAAAATCTATGGCAAATTCTTCCCAAGGTTGATTACCGTTTCCGGCTTTTTTGGGGTTAAAATCGGTGGTAACAATTGCCATATCCAAACCCGTAGAATTTATAAACTGTTTAACACGGCGTTGCACCATTTCATACTCCGAAACGCCCAACAATCCGGCCGCATCGTACACTTTTAACGACGAATCCACATACGGGGTACTCATTGCGGCGGAAATCTTAGAATTTGTCAACGAATCGGTGATAAATTTCTTAGAAATATGATAATCTGATGAATTGCGGCGTGCTACCACATATTTTTCCCAACCGCCTTGATAATCAAGTGTATCGGGAGCAACATTAACGGCAGAAATTGCAGGATTGCTGCTTTCGTTTGGCAATGAATCTATATAACCTATAAGCCAAATTATTCCCCAAGTTAATAATCCCAAAAACACGAGGAAAATGCCACAGCCAACAAGCGTTTTTTTTGTATCTTCTTCCATACATCAAGCATTATTAAACAACCAAACAATAAAGAAATAAAGTGGCACAATTATCACTGCCGAGATTGAAATTGTAAGAATCAAAAACCACAGCCATTTTTTGCTTGGCTCGCAAGGCAAAAATCCTTCGGTAGTGCCTGATTGACCGTTGATTGCAAAATGATATTCTGTGCCTTTATACTCAACACTAAGCATCCACACCGGCATCAAAACATATTCGATGGTAGGAAATTCGCTTTTCATTTCCGTTGTTGTGGTGGAACCTTTGGTTAGTTTTCTGTTGAGCGAAGATTGCATACGTGAAGACACACGTTGCAACTGAGCACTACCTTCACGCTCCACATCGTATTTTTCGGCAAGAAATCCCGAAAGATAGGCGTAATTAAAGTCTTTAAGTTGCTCAAAGTCAAACGGTTCGATAGAATCCATCAGAGCATCGTCCATTTTTTTGCTTACATCGGCAGGAATACGTGCAAAATCCATTCGTCCGCTGCGCACATAACTGTGAATATCTAACATATTGCTGTTTGTAGGCGATGTGGTTTCGTATTTACCCGTTACAGTGCCTTCGCAACGTCCGCTGTAAAGGCAAAACGGAACATAAATGCCTTGAATCTTCACATTTTTATGGTCGAAAAACACTCCGGGCACAAAACTCGCTTCTTTGCAATGCTCTGTGTAACAGTTTAATGCCTCATCTTTGCTGATGGTAAAGGGCAAAACAAAATCGGGACGGTATTCGCCCTCTAAACGCTCTTTGATAATGTCGGCGCTACCGCAATAAGCGCAAAATGTGGCGACGGTGTTGGAGTCGGTAACAAGTTCTGCACCACAACTTTGACATCTAAAAACATCTAATTCGGGTTGAGCGGATTCGGTGACGGTGGGCTCAACCTCAGCCGTATTTTTCTCAGTCGCAACATTCTCATCTGCAACGTTTTTGAAATCATCCTCGGTAAATGTTCCGCCGCACGAGGAGCACGTCCACCGCCCTGTGATAGGCGAATAGACAATGTTGGCCCCGCACGACGGACATCTGAGGACTGCGGCGTCGCTATATTTACTTTTGGAAGACATAGAACGCTTTGTATGCCATATAAGTATCTAATTTAGAGACGATTTCAAACGGCGCGTGCATCGAAAGCACAGGCACGCCAACATCGATGGTGTCGATATTGAGGTTTGCCATATAGAGAGCAACTGTGCCGCCGCCGCCAAGGTCTACGCGACCAAGTTCGCCGTTTTGCCAAATAACTTTCTCCTTGTCGAAAAGGTGGTGAATCTCAGCCACAAATTCGGCATTGGCATCGCTCGTACCCGACTTGCCGCGCGAACCTGTAAACTTGGTTACAACCACTCCGTAATTGATAAACGACGAGTTTGCTTTTTCAAAAACATCGGGGAAAGTGGGGTCGAAAGCCGAGTTAACGTCGGCGCTCAGGCATTTAGAATTGCTGAAAACCTGACGCGGATTGGCTCCGAGAGTGGCGGCGAGGTCTTCGATAAAATATTTAAGGTAAGAAGAATTTAAGCCAGTGTTGCCGTCGCTGCCGGTTTCTTCCTTGTCGGTGAGCACTGCAATAGCGGTTTTTTTCGGTTTTTTGATGTCGAGAATAGCCATCAACTCGGGATAAGCACACACCTTGTCGTCGTGTCCGTAAGCGCCCACCATACTGCGGTCAAAGCCAACGTCTTTGGGCTTGTAAGTAGGCACGGCTTCGAGTTCGGCGTTGAGAAGGTCGGATTCTACAATGCCGTATTTTTTGTTCAAAATATCTAACACATTGGCTTTTACGCGGTTGCTGAGGTCTTCGCCCTTGATGCAATTTGCGCCGATAAGAATATTAAGTTCCTCGCCCTTAATAATTTCGGGAGCGGGACGTTTCATCTGATTTTGAGCCAAGTGAGGCAAAAGGTCGGTAACCACAAAAACAGGGTCGCCGTCGTCTTCACCGATGTTAACGGTAATTTTTTCACCGTTAGCCTTGATAATTACGCCGTGAAGCGACAATGGAACGGTTGTCCACTGATATTTTTTTATACCACCATAGTAATGGGTTTTAAAGAGAGCGAGTTCCTCCTGTTCGTAAAGCGGATTTTCTTTAAGGTCTAAACGGGGCGAATCGATATGGGCGGCGGTGATATTAGTGCCTTTTGCAATATCTTCTGTTCCGATAACGGCAAGAATTACAGCCTTGCCACGGTTGTCGAAATAGATTTTGTCGCCGGCTTTCACCTTGTCGCCAAAATGGAACTCTTTGAAACCCTTTTTCTTAGCGGCTTCAATAGCGAAAATATTAATTTCGCGTTCGGTTTTGGCCTTCGACATAAAGTCTTTGTAGCCTTCGCAAAACTTAAACGCCTTGTCAATCTCCTTGTCGTCTAATAAGAGCGAGGCGTTTTTTCTATCCATCATAAGTTTTTTCAGTTCGTCTTTTGTCATAATAGTATAAAAATTTATAATATTAATTTGCTTACTAAGTTAAGGATTTTTTTTGTTAATAACAAATATTATTTTCAAACAACGAATAAAACGAATTAAACTAATTCATTTAGCAAACTAATAAATTAAAAATCAATAAATTAATAAAACCAGTTCGTTTTATTAGGTTAATTCGTTGTTACTAAAAAACATTATTTACCTCTACCGTAAATAAATGCCCCAATTATCGCCGTAAGTGGTGCGGCGAGAACCAAACCAAGGCTGCCGACCATAGTGTGGAGGATTTCGGCAGAGATGAAATTTGAATTGAAAATCGACACAAAGGGCACGCCTTTCGCCATAAATGCCATAAATGCAAACATAAATCCGCCAGAATAGGCAAAGAGCAAAGTGGTTGTGGCTGAGCCAATTACAGGACGGGCAATTTTAAATCCCGAAATCATAAGTTCGCGTCGCGGAAGGTCGGGACGGCGAGAATGAATTTCGTCGATAGAGGCGGCAATGTCGGTGGCAACGTCCATCAACGCTCCCGCCGCCGAAATAAACACTGCCGAGAGAAAAATCTCCGACAAATTGAGGTTAAACCCGCTGTAAATCAATGCTTCGCTGTAATCTTGCACCGTGCCGGGAATCTTAAACCAATGTCCCGAAACAAACGAAACCACAGCCATAAACGCTATGCCCGATGTTGCACCTAAAACAGCCGTAACTCCTTTACGGTCGATACCTACCACAAGAAAAATTATCACCGCCGACGACAAAAATGCCATCAGCAATGCCGCCGGAATTGGACTTACTCCGTTGAGATACATCGGCAAAAGGATTTTCCAAAAGGCTAACGCTGTGAATATAAACGAAATAATTGCCTTTACACCTGTAATTCCGGCAAACGCCAAAAGCGCCACCACAAACACAGCCACAAGAAAAATCTCGATGCCGCTGCGGTAATACTCCGAGGCGCGGATACCGATAACTTTTTCGCCTGTGGGGTCGGTGTTGATGACGGCAAGCACGCGGTCGCCGGGTTTAAAAATCTTGTCGATATTTTTTTGACCGTTGAGAATATTGTCGGCATCGTATTCTTGCCCGTCGAATTTGCCCGAAAGAACTTTGATACGCAGTTTTTGGTTACCGAGCGTTACCACAGAAATGGTGGTGAGGGCGGCATCGTCGGTGCTGAGCACCTCGGCTTTTTCGTAAAGCGTGTTTTCTACAAGCGACGGATTGTCGAAACCCGTAGGCAAAAACGCCAAAACCAATGTTACCGCACTAATTACAGCGATAAACACAAGGTTTCGGCGTTTGTTTTCTTTCGTCAACATATTATTATTTTTTATCAACGAATTAAACTAATTAAACAAATCATTTATTTAACTAATACATTATAATTTAACAAGTTAAATTATAATTCTCCAAATTAAACAAATATAATTCGATGATAAAATGTTATTTTAAATCAGCCAATTGCATTATTTTTTTAGGAATATCTGTGTTGTCGTAGTAGCCGTTGAAATTGTCGGCACCCACACCGATTGCAAACACGGGAACAGGCAACGCAGTGTGCGCAAAACTTGCCCAATCTACACCCGATTTGTTGTCAAGAATATGTGTAACTGTAACAGTGATAGGCTCATACGAACCGTAGTAGAGTTTGTATTCCTCTATCGGAATCATTATTTTGTTGTTCTTAACAAAATCTTTGTGAACGTTGTAGGCTTTTTTAAGGCGATCAATCTCATAATCAGAAAGTTTCAAACCTTTTTCCTCGTTGCCGAGAGCAAAATACTCGTCGATTTTTTTCAAGATAAAATCAAACGAAGCCTTGTTTTTCATATATGCTCTCACCGAATCGGAAAACGAGTAAGCCGTAATTTGCTGATTTTTCATATAGTTAAAAGCCGATTCGTAGCCTGTGCCTGCAAAACCGAGGGTCAAGCCGCCACATTCGTGATCGCCGGTGAGCACAATCAAGGTTTCGTCGGGATGCTTAGCGTAAAAGTCGAGGGCAACGCCGAGAGCACGGTCAAGACCGATAGTTTCGTAAACATTGCTTACAGCGTCGTTGGCGTGGTCGGTCCAGTCGATTTTGCCACCTTCGGTCATTATAAAGAAGCCTTTGTCGTCGTTGTAGAGCAATTCCACAGCCTTAGAAAGGAACTCAGAAAGCACAATTTGGTCGTTTTCGGACTTTTGAATGCAGAGGTCCATATTGTAAGGCAGCGAAGCGTCGTCGGGCAGACTTGCGGTGTCTGACGATGTGCGCTCAATGGTGGCAATCACCTTGCTGTCGCCCGCCTTCAAAGCGTCGAAATCTTTGCGAGAGTTCACAAACTTATATCCGGCAGCGTTTATTTGGTCTAAATAATCGTACAAACCCTTATGCTGCTTGGTGTTCCAACGAACAAAGCCTCCGCCGAAATACTCAAAATTGGTTTTCAAGAGGAAACTGTCGATACGCGCGTATTCGTTGCGGTCGGCACAGTGAGCATAAAAGCACGAAGGCGTTGCGTGGTCGATACTTACGCTTGTAATAATGCCCACTTTCATTCCCTTGTCGTGAGCCATCTCGGCAATTGTGCGGTAAGGTGCTGATGCGTCAGGCGTTACCGAAACGCGGTTGATATCGGTTTTGTTGCCCGTGGCGAGTGCTGTGGCAGCGGCAGCCGAACAAGTGATAAAGCGGTTTTGAGCGTGTGTATTGGCAAGTCCCGCTGCGGTAAACTGCCTAACGTTGAGTTTTCCGGGTTGAAGATTGTATTTTCCGGCGGTTTTTTGGTTGAAAAACTCCAAGAATCCCTCCTCGCTAACGGCTTTTTCAGCCATATTGATTTGAGGTGTTGACATTCCGTCGCCGATAAAATAAAAAATGTACTTGGGTGATTTGGCGGATGTTGCAGTGCCGTTGGCATTGCCGCCATTGTTGTCGCCACCTGCACACGATGCCATCATCATGGCTGTGGCTGCGGACAAAAATAATAATTTGCTTTTCATATCAGATTTATTTAAAAATAATTTGCGCTAAATTACACATTTTTGTAATTCAGCGCAAAATAATCTGATAATATTTTGGAGTCAAAAACTACCTCATCAGCGAAAATTTCTTGCCGATGGAAACCACCGTTGAGTTGTTGAGGAAAACTTGGTTGGTTTTGTGGTTTTGATTTTTGGGTAACTCCTTGTTGTTCTGTGATATTTCGGCAGTATTGCAATCTTGTTCGCGGTTGTTGTCGAGCACTTCGTAAACAGAATTTTCGCTCTTAAACTCAGGAACAATACGTTTCATCATACCCACAATCTTGAAGTTGTCGCCGCATTTTACAAGTCCGATAAGTTGGTTGATTTGTTCCGAAACCTGTGCAAAGTCGTATTCGCGAACCTTGGCAACCATAATTTGCGAGTGTGATGTGGGAAGTGTGGTCTCCTTGTCGTTGAGCACCTCTTCGTAGAGTTTTTCGCCCGGACGAAGACCCGTAAACGAAATTTGAATATCCTTGCCGAGAGTTAATCCCGAAAGTTTAATCATTTTTTTAGCCAAATCGATGATTTTAACCGACTTGCCCATATCAAACACGAAAATCTCACCGCCATTGCCCAAAGTGCCTGCCTGCAATACCAACTGACAAGCCTCGGGAATTGTCATAAAGAAACGTGTGATTTTCGGGTCGGTAACTGTAACGGGTCCGCCCTTTTCAATCTGGGCTTTGAATCTCGGAATAACTGAACCGTTGCTGCCGAGAACGTTGCCAAAGCGTGTGGTAATAAATTTGGTGGGGAAACAACTGTTGAGCGATTGTGTGTAGATTTCGCAGATACGCTTGCTGCAACCCATTACGTTTGTGGGATTTACAGCCTTGTCGGTAGAAATCATCACAAATTTGTTCACCTTATATTTTACTGCAAAATCGGCTAAGAGTTTTGTGCCGAAAACATTGTTTTGAATAGCCTGTGAGGGGTTGTTTTCCATCATAGGCACGTGTTTGTAGGCTGCTGCGTGGTAAATTACCGAAGGATGGAACTTTTCAAACACGGCTGTAAGACGAGTACGGTCGGTAACGCTACCGATAACTATCTCAAAATTAAAGAAGTTGAGTTTTTCTTGGAGTTCGAGTTCAAGGTCGTAAAGAGGCGATTCTGCTTGATCGAAAATTACAATTGTCTTAGGATTGAATTTTGCCACCTGACGGACAATTTCGCTACCGATACTTCCTGCGGCACCTGTAACGAGGATAGTCTTGTTAACGAGGTCTTTGCGGATTTCCATCTCGTCGAGTTTGATGGGGTCGCGTTCCAGAAGGTCTTCAATCTTAATTTGACGTATCTGCTTGAAACTCAATTCACCATTGATCCAGTTGCTAACTTTCGGTGTAGAAAGCACTTTCACATTTTTAGAAAGACAGATATCAATGATTGACTGTTTTTGTTTGGTGTTGGGCAGTTGCTCAGAAAGAATAAGCATTGTAACGCCCTGAGTATAAATAAGATCTTCGAGTTTATCCAAAGGAAATACTTTGATACCGTCGATACTTTTGCCCACCGAGTTGTGACTTTGGTCGAGGAAAGCCACCACGTGGTAATTAGTACCAGCATCGCGGTCGAGAGTGCGTTTAGTGGTGAGGGCAAACTCGTTAGCGCCATAGATAACCACATTTTTGCACGAGCTCTGATGCGAACGATAGTCGAAATAGAGTGCCTTAACCACAAACCTTGAAATAGACATAAATGCCACTGCCAACACACAATCGATCAAAAGCACCGACAAGGGGATATACTTGGTGGTAAGGTTAGTTTCAACAAAAAGGAAATTAAAGCAAGCGGCCACCACCGAACCAATAATAATAGTTACGCAGATGCGGATAGCGTCGTTGGTGGAAGTGTAACGCACAAGACCGGCGTATGTTTTTGATATAACGAAACTTATAATGCGAATAGGAACTATAAGCGCAAAAGCATAAAACAAATTCTGATGGATAGATTCTCCGAAAGAAAAATTAAATCGGAGCATATAGCCCGCCAAGATAGACACGCATATTATCAATACATCGATTGAAAATACCACCCATTTGGGAGCGTGAAGATTAGACATTAATTTTTTTATCATACCCTAACATGATTATATTTTTATCTTCTTGCAAAGATAAAAACAAGTTTTTAACTTATCGTGTTTTTTTTATTTTTTATTTTTTACATTTATTAATTAGACACGCAAACGTCATAATACCCTATTAACATTTTTTAAAAATATCGGTACAACAAACAGTATGTTGGATACGTCTTATAGATACATAAACCATAAAACTACTGAAAAATGAAAAAAATTCTTTTAACATCAATATTGGCGCTTGGACTCTTTATGGCTAACAGCGCATCGGCACAGTGGAACGATTTGCTACTCAACAGTGGCAACCAATCTAATGCACAGCTATCCACAAACAAGGCCGCTACAATCAAATGGGACAAAACCGAATACGATTTTGGAAACATAAAGCAAGGCAATCCCCAAAAAGTGGAATACACTTTTGAGAATACAGGCGATAAGCCCATCTTGATAAACAAGGCAGAAGCTTCGTGCGGTTGTACAAAACTCACCTACGACCAAAAACCCATTCTCCCTGGTCAAAAAGGCTCTATTTCAACCGTTTTCGATGCCAAAGAATTGGGATTGTTCCAAAAATCTATCACAGTTTTCATGTCGTTAGACGCACCTTACGATGTTTATGAGCTAAAACTTACAGGAACGGTTGTTAAGTAAAATCCTTTTTTATAATAATTTAGTAATGGGAAATATTGCAATGCTCTGCGTTGCAATATTTTTTTATTAGTTCCTGTGTGTATTCGGCGCATTGCATTACACCCTCGCGACTACCATCGTAACCATTTACAAGCAAAAGAAAATTTGTGGTTTCAAGAGTAATTTTAGTGCGTTCATTATCGCTTGTAGGAGTTCCAACTCCGCCGATATTATCACGGTAAACTGGCAGATTTTCAATATTTAACATACCACGGCCAATACCTTCGTATGGTTCACCGGCACGTCCTATGCCAAGCACAAGGTCGCCTTGAATTTTATCTAAATCAAATCCGCCAATGCTGTATCCAGTGTAGATGCTGGCAAGGTTTACAAGGTCGGCAAGAGTGTTAATTTTATATAACTCCTCCCCCTTTACAATTCTACGTATCAGAGCCTCGGCAGCGGGACGGTAGCGGCTTGGGGCCTTGCCAAATTTTTTGTAAGCCTCGCGTGTAGCGTGTATCGGAGGCATTTGCTTGATGGTTTCCTCGGTCAAAACCTGACTGTAACTATCTGAAAGTGTGGCAATCTCTTTCCAAAGGTCTTCATCGGACTCTGAGTTTTTTACAGTGGCAGTAAGCGCACAACCCGCAAATTCGGGAAATACTTTTGTAAATTCTTCTGAAATTGTTATATGCATAAACAGATTTTTTATTTCTTTGCAAAAATATTAGAGATTTTATGAAAACAGCAACATTTACTGCATTTTTAGCGATTTTTCTTACAATTAATTGCTCGGCACAAAGCGACGACGGATGGTTTACCACCAAAGCAGCAGCAGGAATCAATATCAAATCAGAAGATTACAATCCTTTTATCCGTGCAACATTTTATTACAACTTAGAAAATCATTTTTCGGTAGGCACGCAAACAGGTGTAGTCTTAGCCGACAACACATTCATTCCCATAGAGGCAAGCCTCAGGATACGTCCCTTGGGCAAAAAAAACATAATGCCGGCAGTATTCGTCAACGGAGGCTACAATGCCGATGTGTCGGGGAATAAGAATGGTAGCGCCACATTTTCCACAGCATTAGGTATAGAAACAGGATTTCTTCGCCGTATCAATTATGTGTTGGATGTTGGCACAGAATGGTTTGACAAAGATTGTTTGCTGAGGGTTTCGGCAGGAATATTTTTTTAAAAAACATAAAAAAAAGAGACGCGCCGAGGCACGTCTCTACAATAATTTTGATTATTTCTGTTTAGAAAATAAATGTCACACCTAATTTAACAAGGGCAACATCGTTCCAAGGCGAAAGCTCGCTGTACACACCGCAAGTGCCAAACATATAGCGAACACCAGCTGTGGGGAATACTTTGAACTCATGACCTGAATAATTGTTGTGGTTGTCGTCCCATTCGTGATTCCAATGAAGATAACCAACAGAAATACATCCATAAGTATCCAAATTAGGAACAAATTGATAATGGAAAGCACCACGAGTACCTATTTGCCATGCACCATGTTTAAGCTTTACACCTCCAACTGTTTTAGAACCGTGGGCTATGCCAAAATAACCACCACCACTGATAGAGCCCTTGCCGTTGATAATACCGCCAAGGAAACCATAATCAAGTGCAAAATTAAACGAAGGCTGAAAAATATTTTCATCACCATCATTGATACCGAAACCAATGTTCATACCAAGATTGCCTACGTCAAAAACTGTCTGCGCATACGACTGTTTAGAAGCACAGATACTCAGCGATAATACCGCTGCAAAAATAATTAGTACTTTTTTCATCTTGTATAGTTATAAATTATTAAAAATCAATTTCATCGGGGAATTGTCCCGAGCTGCTTTCCATCTGGAGGCTGTTGATCACCTGCATATCGGCGGCAGAAATAGTAAAACCGTCAACATCGGCATTTTCTTTCAAACGTGCAGGCTTAGTGCTCTTGGGCAACGGCAACACTCCGTTTTGCAAGCACCATTTAACGCACAATTGCGCCACAGTAACTCCGTATTTGGCAGCCATCTGCACCAGTTCGGGAACAGAAAACATCTTGCCCCTGCCAAGCGGACTCCACGCCTCCACAAGCATATTGTGCGCCTTGCAGTAGTCCACAACATAGTTTTGACGGTATCCAGGGTGATATTCTATCTGGTTTACCATAGGAATAATGTTGGCAATTTTGAGCAACGGCTCCAAATGGTGAATCCAAAAATTGCTAACGCCTATCGACCTCACTTTCTGCATTTTATAGAGGTCTTCGAGTGCATGCCATGTTTCTGCATTGAGCTCAGCCCAGTTTTCGTATTTAGAAGGCGAAGCTGGCCAATGAACAAGATAAAGGTCGAGATAGTCGGTTTGCAAGTCGTTGAGAGTCTGCTCAAAAGCACGCATAGTTTTGGCGTATCCTCGCTCTGTGTTCCAAACCTTACTTGTAATAAAAAGTTTGTGGCGATCCACGCCTGCATTTTTGAGGGCCTTGCCAATAAACTTTTCGTTGGCATATACAGAAGCAGTGTCGATATGGCGATAACCGATTTCTATTGCCGCTGAAATAGTTTCTATCACGGATTTTTCATCTCTGTTTTCCCAAGTGCCGAGACCAATGGAGGGTATTTCGACACCGTTTTGTAATACAAAGTTGTCCATAGTATCAAATAATTTTTGTAATAATTACAACAATCAAAATTATAGTTTTTCTATTAACTGAGCAAAAAATTTAGAATAATTAACAATTATGTAAAAAAAAATCGTATCTTAGCAGTCAAAATAAATAATGAAATGGCGATAGCATACATCAAAGAAGACAGCAACCGGCTAACAATTTACAGTTTAGACGGCAAAATAATATCACATCCACCACTACCAGAAGGCAAAATACTCGCTAGTGGATCAAATTTTTTCATCACCGAAACCGCTGATGGTTACAAGACATACAGCGAAGACGGCGAACTGCTCAACACCTATTCAAAAGAGATAGGGCAATTTGTAAAAATCATCGACGACCATTGCCTTTTTATCGAAGGCACAAATCTCAAACAATACGACAAAAACGGCTACGATGCCGAAAACTCAGCTCCGCTGCAATCAAAAAATGCATTGAACAAAAAATCCAACCGCCGCGAAAAACTCGAAAAGGCGGGCGCTCTGTTCATCACCATACTTATCATACTCAACGCTATCGCCGCAGGCGTAATGACCTACACCGAAGACAACACTCCTACCGAAATATGGCTCAACCATTTTTGCGACATCAGTATAATTATCTTTATAATTGAGATAGTTATAAGAATTTTTTGCAGAAAAAAGCCGTTGGAATTTTTCACATGCGAAGACCGAGGATGGAACATTTTTGACCTTATAGTTACTGTTATATCGTCGCTCAGCTTCTTTACTGGATTAGAAGGCATTGTGGGCGCACGCGCAATACGTATTTTGCGAGAGCTCAGGCTATTGCGTGTGGCTTCGGGCATATCAAATATGAAACGTGTGCTGCAAGCACTGCTATACTCGCTGCCGCAGATTTCGTGGGCAAGTTTGTTTTTTATCCTACTGTATTATATTTACGGAATCACCGGCGTGGAGCTTTACGGCGAATGCGACGAACATTTTTCATCGTTGCACCGCACATTTCTCACACTCTTGCAGCTGATGACCATGGACGACTGGATGAACATCACGCTCGGTGTAATGGAAACCAACCCATTAGCGTGGATATATTTCAGCACGTTTATCCTCTTTGCATCTTATATTCTTGTAAACTTGATAGTTGGCATAGTGGTAGACTCTCTAAACGAGGTTCACAACCAGGCCATGTCATCATCTACCGACGAACTCACTCGTGAAGTAGACAAACTTGAAAAGCAGATGCAGCACGTAAAGAAACTTATCAGCAAAAAAGAAAATAAGGACAATGCCTAAAAAAGCACTGTCCTTACATTTCACATTCTTATTATACTTATTTTATTATTAACGCCCTTCAATCTCATGCAACACCTCTTTGGCGCGTTCCTTAGCTATGTCGAAGTTTGAGCAGATATTAAGTTTGTCGAGTTTGTCGGCAAGTCCCGAACGTTCAAGTTCTGAACGCACACTCTCGTTGACACCAGAAAGCACTATGGTAACATTTACAGCGTGAATCTCATCGATTACCGCACTAAAATTGTTGATGCCGGTGCTATCCATAAAAGGCACGTGGCGCATACGAATCACCAAAACCTTAACTTTGTGAGCCGACGCCAATCCACGAAGAATTTCACGATATTTTTTAGCTGCGCCAAAGAAGAAAGGACCAGATATTTCGTACACATCGATACCCTGAGGCAAGAACGAGTAATTTTCCAAAGGGTCGGTACCTTCGGTAACAGTAAGCACCTGACACTGTTTTGACATACGCTGCATAAAGAGGAAGCAAGCCATCACCATACCCACCTCAATTGCAACTGTAAGGTCTACCAAAACGGTTATCAAAAACGTTGCAACTAATATAACAGTATCATACTTAGAGCCTTTGGTTATAGACACAAACGAACGCCACTCACTCATATTGTAAGCCACAACAATGAGCACGCCAGCGAGACACGACATAGGAATAAGTTTGGCGTATTGCCCAAAGAAGAGCATTATCAACAACAAAGTTAAAGCGTGGACAATACCCGCTACAGGAGTGCGACCGCCGTTTTTAACGTTGGTAGCAGTACGTGCAATTGCGCCAGTAGCAGGTATACCTCCAAAAATTGGAGATGCTATGTTAGCTATACCTTGGGCAATCAGTTCGGTATTTGAACGGTGATTACCGCCAATCATACCGTCGGCAACCACAGCCGACAGTAGCGACTCTATTGCACCCAAAACCGCAATAGTAATAGCCGGCTGAATATAATTACCAATCTGCGACCAATCGATATCGGGAAACTCAACGCTAAACGATGAAGGAATTTGACCAAAAACTGTTTCAATTGTGCTTACTGGAAGATGGAAAACTGCCACCAAAACAGTTGTGAGCACAATAGCTACAAACGAACCCGGAATTTTGTCGGTTATCTTCTTAAAAAACAGCGAAGTAAATATCGTAACAAAAGTAATCGCCAATGCTGTCCAATTTACGGTGTTAAAATTGGCGATATATGCTCCCCACTTACCAATGAAATCGGCAGGAATATCGCCAGAAATCGAAAGTCCAAAAGCATCTTTGATCTGTGTGGTAAAAATAGTCAACGCAATACCCGAAGTAAAGCCCACAACCAATGGGTGAGGTATAAATTTGATAACCGAACCAAATTTAAGGAGTCCAAAAAGAATAAGCAAAATACCTGCTAATACAGTGGAAATCAACAATCCAGACATTCCATATTGATGAACAATACCAGCCACCACCACAATAAAAGCACCAGTAGGACCGCCGATTTGTACGCGGCTTCCTCCAAGAAAAGAGATAATAAATCCAGCAACGATAGCGGTTATAAGACCCTTTTCTGGCGAGACTCCCGATGCCACTGCAAATGCAATAGCCAACGGAAGGGCTACTATGCCAACTATTATGCCCGACATCAAGTCGGTTTGAAACATCTTTTTAGAATATCCTTTGCGCAATACCGAAAACAATTTTGGGCTGAAGATCTTTTCCACTGTTTTATAATTTTAATCAAATGTTTATCAATAAGTTCGCTAATAACCGAACGGCAGCAAAAGTCCTTGCCATTCAGGGCGCAAAGATATATAGCCCGTTATACTTGATTTGAAAAATGTGATTAAGAAATATTTAAAAATAAGCACTTTTTATTTTTCTATTAAGAAATTATAAACAATATCCACCCCAAAAAAGTGCAAAAATATTCGCATATTCTTAAAACTTTTTTAACAGCGCTCCGTAAAAAATGATATAAATACAACAAATACAGATAGTTGCAAATAATAATTCACAAGATAGGTGTGTAATATAGCAATTGAATTCATTTTCCATAATTTACCCATAATTTTTCACAACAGACATCTGAGCCGGATAGTGATATCCGGCTTTTTTACATAAAAAAAGCCTGGCAGGGATACCCCACCAGGCAATAATAATTCATATAAAATAACCCATTACTACTTCATAGAATCTTCCACAGCGGCTTGTGCAGCAGCAAGACGTGCAATGGGAACGCGGAACGGCGAGCAACTTGCATAGTTCATACCCACGCGGGCGCAGAACTTAACCGAGTTGGGTTCGCCACCATGTTCGCCACAGATACCGGTGCGGAGGTTGGGACGTACCTTGCGACCCTTTTCTACAGCCATTTCGATAAGCTGACCTACACCGTGCTGGTCGAGCACCTGGAACGGGTCTACCTTCAAAATCTTCTTCTCCAAGTATGCTGGGAGGAACGAAGCGATGTCGTCGCGGCTGTATCCGAATGTCATCTGTGTCAAGTCGTTGGTACCGAACGAGAAGTACTGAGCCTCGGTAGCGATACGGTCAGCGGTAAGGGCAGCACGAGGTATCTCAATCATTGTTCCGATTTCAAACTCGATTGTTACGCCGTATTCTGCAAATACTTCCTTGGCAGTTTTCTCGATGATTTCTTTCTGTTGACGGAACTCGTAAAGGATACCGATAAGCGGAACCATAATTTCGGGTTTGGGATTCTTGCCCTCTTTCTTGAGTTCGCAAGCAGCCGAAAGAATTGCGCGGGTCTGCATAGCGGTAATTTCGGGGAATGTGATTCCGAGACGGCAGCCACGGTGTCCGAGCATCGGGTTGTTTTCAGCAAGCGAGTTAACACGTTTCTTGATGTCGTCGATGCTTACGCCCATCTGGTCGGCCATAGTTTGCTGACCTTTAAGATCGTGAGGAACAAACTCGTGCAAAGGCGGGTCGAGCAGACGGATGTTAACTGGCAAGCCGTCCATAGCCTCGAGGATACCTTTGAAGTCGGCTTTCTGGTAAGGAAGAAGTTTGGCAAGAGCCTTTTCTCGACCCTCAACGGTGTCGGCAAGAATCATCTCGCGCATTGCCACAATCTTCTGATCCTCAAAGAACATGTGCTCGGTACGGGTTAAGCCGATACCTTTTGCGCCAAACTCACGGGCAATTTTTGCATCGTGGGGAGTGTCGGCGTTGGTGCGAACCTGAAGCACTGTATATTTGTCGCAGAGATCCATCAGGGCTTTGAAGTCGCCGCTGAGTTCGGCTGCCTTGGTGGGAATCTGTCCGGCGTAAACCTGACCGGTAGAACCGTTCAACGAAATAAAGTCGCCCTCTTTGTAGGTAACGCCTTCGATTTCAACGGTTTTGTTTTTGTAGTTAACGTTGATGGCGCCTGCACCCGAAACGCAGCATTTGCCCATACCACGAGCCACAACTGCGGCGTGAGATGTCATACCGCCACGTGCCGTAAGAATGCCTTCTGCTGCCGACATACCTGCGAGGTCTTCGGGAGAGGTTTCGATACGAACCATCACCACTTTCTTGCCGTCCTTGCGCCATTCTTGAGCGTCGTCGGCGTGGAATACAATTTGTCCACAGGCAGCACCGGGACTTGCGGGCAAACCACGTGTGATAACTTTCGCCTTTTTGAGAGCGTCCTTGTCGAACACTGGGTGGAGAAGTTCGTCGAGTTTCTGAGGCTCGCAACGCATGATGGCTGTTTTTTCGTCGATAAGACCCTCGCGAACCAAGTCCATTGCGATTTTAACCATGGCAGTACCAGTGCGTTTGCCATTACGAGTTTGCAAGAACCAGAGTTTGCCTTCCTGAACGGTGAACTCCATATCCTGCATATCGCGGTAGTGGTTTTCGAGTTTTGTCTGTATTTCGTCAAGCTCTTTGTAAATTTCGGGCATTGCCTCCTCCATAGAGGGGTATTTAGATTTGCGCTCCTCCTCAGATATACCTTGGAGCTGAGCCCAACGTTTAGAGCCTTCGATAGTAATCTGCTGAGGTGTGCGGATACCTGCCACAACGTCTTCGCCCTGAGCGTTAACGAGATACTCGCCGTTGAAAAGGTTTTCGCCAGTGGCAGCGTCGCGGCTGAAACATACGCCTGTGGCAGAAGTGTCGCCCATGTTGCCGAATACCATTGCCATTACCGAAACGGCTGTACCCCATTCGTCGGGAATACCTTCCATTTTGCGGTAAAGGATAGCGCGCTCGTTCATCCAGCTGCGGAAAACTGCGCAGATAGCACCCCAGAGCTGCTCCATAGGATCATCGGGGAAGTCGCTACCAGTCTGTTGCTTGATGGCTGTTTTAAAACGTTTTACAAGGTCTTTGAGTTCTTCAACCGAAAGGTCTTTGTCGAGTTTTACGCCACGGATTTTTTTAACTTCTTCTATGATGGCCTCAAACGGGTCAATATCTTCTTTGTTGACGGGTTTCATGCCGAGTACCACGTCGCCATACATCTGCACGAAGCGGCGATACGAGTCGTATACGAAGTGGGGATTATTGGTTTTCTTAACCATGCCCTCTGCTACTGTGTCGTTGAGACCGAGGTTGAGGATGGTGTCCATCATACCAGGCATGCTGGCGCGTGCGCCGGAGCGTACCGAAACGAGGCATGGGTTAGATGCGTCACCGAATTTGGTTTTTGTAAGACTTTCGATGTGTTTTACGGCTTTTTCTACATCGTCTTTGATAAGGCTAACAACCTGGTCTTTGCCCTTTTCGTAATATTCGGTGCAAACTTCGGTTGTGATAGTGAATCCCGGAGGAACGGGAACGCCGATAAGGTTCATTTCTGCAAGGTTGGCGCCTTTACCGCCAAGCAATTCTCTCATATCTGCACGGCCTTCTGCTTTCTTGTCGCCGAACAGATAAACGCGCTTTTTGTCGCTCATAAATGATTATAATTATTTTGGTTAAATATTTAATTGTTCTGTTTTGCAAATATAAAGTTAATTTTAATTCTGCGTATACTTTTATAAATTTTTTTAACAAAAAAAAGAGAGCGGGGATTTATGCCGCTCTCTTTAATGTTTTGGCTTAATATTTCTTCTTCACCACCTTCTTGCCCTTGCTGGTCTTTTGTTTGGTAGCAGACTGTGAAGGTTGTCCGTTGGAGGAATTTTTCGAAGAGTTTCCAGAGTTAGTAACGGAAGCGCCGTTGTTGCTTCTGTTGTCGGTTTGAGTGGTGCCTTGCTTTTTACCTTTGTTAGTAGACGACTGCGCCATGGTGAACGAAGCCGTAAAAAGCGAAAGGGCAAGCATTAACAATACTTTTTTCATAGTTCTGTGTCCTTTTAAGATTAATAAATGTATTACAACAATATAGTTGCGCGGAGGAATTAAAACTGAAAAACCGCCGACAACGCTTTACGAAGCCTTAATGCCGCTGAGAATAGTAACGCAGCCACGTTTTGGCTCAGTGTTTTCTTTTGAAACAGCAGGAACTTTGATAAAAATTTTAATTCTCTGAGTTTTGTCGCAATCGTAATCCCAAACGCTCTTGAGGTCGTCGTTTTTGTTGTTGTAGATTTTCTCGCCGTCCCAGTCTTCGATAGAATATTCGATATCAGGCGGCAACTCGCTGTCACCCTTAACAATAAAACGGTAAGAGATGCCCTTGCTCAGAGTTTTGAATATAAGAATTTCCTCGCCTTCGTAAAGCTTAACGGCGCTGTACCTTCCGCTGATAACATAATCTTCGAGCAACGGCAACACTTCGTTTTCGGTAAATTCCTTGCATTGGGCTTTTCCCTGCGATGGAAGTAAAGCCGTCAATGTCAATAAAGCAAAAATAAGTGCAAACTTTTTCATATTAAGGTTGTTTATTTTATTGGATATACTCGTTTCTAATTTCGGTGATTTTCTCAGTAAGCTGGTTGTAAACCTTACGGTCTACTTTGTTAGTGCCCACTTTGTCGTAGATTGTTTTGAGCTGCTGCATCTGGTCGAATAGTTTTTTGATGCCCTCGTTTTTAGAGAAGAGTTTCAGCAGACCCAACATATCGTCAAGAGTAAATTTCTGATTTTTCACTATATCGTCGATATTGTTGTCTTCCGAAGGAAGAGTTTCGAGCATTTTAAGTGAAAGGTACAAACCTTCAACCCATCCACCAACAAGAACAGTGGAGGCAATTTCGTCGCGCTCATTATCTTCGAGGAAATGGGTAGAACGTGTGTAACAGTCTGATACTATGGATACAATTTTGTTTTTATTATTCATATTGTCCTGTATCTTCTGTATGGTGCTGTCGTTGAAGAAACCTATAATGCCGAGCTGCTCAGAAAGTTTTTTCACAGCGGCAAGATAGTCGATTGCGGCCTGGTTTTGCTCGTAAAGAGCGCAAAAACTGAGGTCGGCAGAGTAGATACCGAGATTGAGTGCCTGAGCAGTCTGAGTGTTGTAACGGCTAACGTTTGATGCAGGGCTAAGGTACTCATCGTTGTACTTGATACCGAGTTGCTCAAGTATTAAAGCTGTTTCTACCGGTGACGGAAGCGAGTAAAAAATATACTTTGCCTCGTCGTAGGCTGTTGTGTTAATAGAATCGTTTGTGTCGGTGTTGTCGGTATTGGTCGAATTTTCACCACCACCTGAACACGATCCACTCAAAATCGCCGTCATAATTGCGGCTGTAAACAGCAGTGCTGTTCTCTTGATGTTGTTCATTTTTAGGTAAAATTATTAAATTTAGTTAGAATCCTTTGTCACGATTTAAAGATGTAAAAATCGATGTTAAAGATAAGCATTATTTTTTAATTGTCAATATGTTTTTGTTATTTTTTTACAGGAAGTTTCAATAAAACTATGTATCCTTTTAATTCGTGGAAGCTGTGATCACGCAAAACATAATTTGCCTTGTATACATAAACACCTGTAGGACAAGGACGTCCGTTGCGTGTACCGTCCCAACCCTCGTCGATATCGGTGCTGTTATACATTATCTGCCCTTGTCTGTTGAGGATAACGATTTTGTAACTGGCAATGTCGCCATGTACGGGCTTGAATATATCGTTGATGCCATCATTGTTGGGCGTAAATGCGTTAGGGAATACCACAATCGGGTTTTCAATTACAGTTACAGCGTTTTTAACCACTGCCGTGTCGGAGCAAGAGTTCGACGTGGTGACAATCAGCGATATAGGGAACGTTCCTCCAAATGCGTATTGGTGAATAGGACTTCGGTCTTCTGACTTTTGTCCATCGCCGAAGTCCCATAGATAATAGTCTTCTGCTGACGACAGGCTTGATACAACAAGATATTGACCTTCGTAGAGAGTGTCGGCGTTTTGTTCAAATCCTGCTGTGGGTTTTGGAAACACGTGTATGGTTTTGGTGGCAGTGGATGCTGCACCGCAGTCGCCGTATGCTGTTAACGATACCAGATAGTCGCCAGCGCCCTCAAACTTATGTGTGGGCTTGGGAGCTTTGCTTGTGGTGCCGTCGCCAAAATCCCATACGCACGAATCACTATTCGACGACTCGTTGGTAAAACGTACGGTAATGGGTTGGCATCCTTGAGTGATATTAGCCTTCATTAGGGCATGCACGGGGCGTCCTTCTATCACAAATGGAGTTGTAACTGTATCGTAGCATTGACCGTTGCTTTGAATAAGTATAATATTGTAGTTGCCACAATAATCGTAGGTGTGACTAGTTTCGTTAATTACGTTTGAAGTTTTGCCATCACCAAAATCCCAAGTGGCTGAGGTGATATTTTGACTCATATTAACAAATTGTGCAGTAGTTTGAGGATATTCAGTGCTTGTATAATCAAAGCGTACATCCGAATTAGGCTCAGAAAAAACTGTCAACTGAACCGATGCTGTATCGGTACATCCTACACCTCCCGCCTGCATCATTGATGCCTTGATGGTATAGGTTTCGTTATGTCCAGAAGTATTTGTAAATGTGTATTTTGTGGGACCTGTACAGTCGTAGAGTTTTGTGCCGTTAGAAATGACATAAGTTGTAAGACCGCCATCATTATCTTGAGTCATAGTTACTTGCAGTGGTGAGCAACCTTCATATTTATCAAGAGTAAAACCTGCGATGTTTGGCGGACGGGTAAGGGTTATGCCTTCGAGTTTGACCTGACAATCGTGGGCATCTTTAACTATAACAGAGTAGACACTATCGGTAAGATTTGAGAACACTCCGGCATTGGGTTTCCAAACATTTCCATCGAGAGAAAACTTGTAAGGTTTTGTACCGCCTGCTGCCGAAGACAATATTTTACCTGTGTTGCCAGTGTTGCATATAACGTCATACTTTTCGTAGTCGGCCGTCAACTGAGGTGGATCAATTATTTCTATTTTGTATACATAAGTATCGGTACATCCTTTTGAATCCTTAGCTTTTACAGTATAGATACCGGGGTCTACATTGTTGAAAGTTATTATAGAGCCATCAGTGTAGGGATAAGAGTTGCCATTGTCTAACGTATACCAATACGGCGCAGTACCTCCAGAAGCTGTGATTTGGAAAGCCGCGTCATTGTCGCCATGACAGTTGATATCTTGGGTTTTCTTAGCTGCGTACCTAATTTTAGTGGGCTGAGTAATTTCTGTAACAGTATCTACAAAGCATTGGTGAGAGTCTGTAACTAAAAATTCGTACCCTGATGCTGGCATATTGGCAAATACTCCGGTGGTGTTTTCTGAAGCATAATTGTAGCCCTCGGCTTTATAAGTATACTGGCCTGTACCACCCTTCACAGCTATAGTAGCCGAACCTGTGAAGTCGCCATGACAGGTTGTAATGTCAAAGACTTCAAGCTTAGTAACCTCAACTTGGTCTGGCTGTTTAATAGTAAAAGAGCCATTGACCGTACAGCCATAATCGTCTTTTATATAAAAGGTGTAATCGCCCGCATGGAGATCTTTGAACTCGCCGTTATAGTTGTTGATTACAGAAAGATCGTCGAGATAAAAAAAGTAAGGGAAATCATGCTGAACAGGTTGACCGCCCTTAGCTGTCACCTTGGCAATACCATTATAATCGTTGTAACATATAGCATCGGTAACTTGAATATCTTCGATTATGAGCTTGTCGGGTTCAGTAATATCCACTTCGGGTGCAGGTTGAGTGCATTGTCGAGAATCTTTTACCATGGGTGTGTAATGTCCCGCTGGCAAATTGTTGAACACTATAGAACCAGTACTTGCATACACAAAATTAACACCATCCTTACTAAAATAAAGGTTACCGAAACCACCCTGAGCAGCAAATTTAATCTGTCCTTTGGCTTCGCCATTACAGCCCTTAACGGATTCGTATTGGAAATCTTCTATCGTAAGCTGGTTAGGGCCTCCTACATAAATACTTCGTATATAATCTCCTCCACAACCATTACTGTCGTCAACTCTAATATCATAATGGCCCTTGCCAAGGTTAGTAAATGTATAAGTATTGCTATTGCCAACGATATAATCACCGCTACCCAAAGCGAACTTGTAAGGAGCGGTACCGCCAGTTACAGTCACCTCTATTTTGCCATCTCTGTCGTTGAAGCATGATACCACATCGTAAGGAGTGTCAAAAACTTCAAGTTGGTCGGGTTCGCCGAGAGTTACTTGTTCTACGAGCGATTCGCACTGATTGGCGTCTTTGATTTTTAAATCGTATGTTCCTGCAAACAAATTGAGTGTGGCATTTGGAGAAGTGGAGAAACCACCCACAGAATTGCGTTTGTAAGCGTAGGTATAAGGTTCAATACCGCCAGAACCTTCTAAAACTACTGAAGCATTTTGAGCGTTTTTGCAAGTGGCATCAGATTGTGATTTCACGCTAATGGCTACTGGTGATGGTTGTGTAATAGTTACAGACGACACTTGCGACTTACAACCATTGTTATCTTCTATCTGAACGGAGTACGTACCTGCATAGCGATTATTGATTGTTTGAAGTGCGGAAGCGGCTACATTAACAGCCACTTGGTTATTATCCACAAGAATAGAATAAGGTTCGACACCTCCGTTGGCACGCAACAGAATCTTGCCAGTAGGTTGTCCGTTACACTTGATAGTATTATCTGGTGCAGTGATATAATTGATTTCCACAGGAGTAGGCTGCGAAATGGATATCTGCTGCCATTCTGCTGTGCAACCTTTTGTGTCAACAACCTTAGGATAATAGATACCCTCACCTACATTAAAATGTGAGTTGGAAAGATACGGATTAGGATTAGCCTCAATTGAATATTTAAGATCACCTGTACCTCCTGAGGCCACAATATCAATAGTGCCATCGGTAGCACCATAACATGAGGCAACATTCTTGAATTTAACATCAGAAATCACCACTTTGGTGGGTTGAGAAAGCACAACTTCTTGTATCGCTGTCTTGCAATTTTTTGAATCTTTTACCGAAAGACGGTATGGATAATTACCAACAAGGTCGGTAAACAACGGGGTTGGTTCATAATTTACACCATCGATAGAATACATATAACCAGGAGTTCCACCAACAGGAGTATTAAACTCAATGGAGCCCGTTTGTTCACCGAAACAGGTAAGTACATCAACAGTGGTAGCGCCTTTGTATTCTAATTTTGTAGGTTGCTTTATTTCAACTAAATTTGGATAATCTACATTACATCCTGCATCATCGTTAACAGAAATATGATATTTACCAGCAGGTAAATTATAAGATTCGCCCAAGTTATTAACTGGGTACGAAGGTCCGCCGTCTAATATCACATAATACTTAATAGGTTTTCTTTTTGCCTCGGCTGTTATTTTTATTTCGCCTATTTCTTCGCCAAAACAAGTTTCGATATGAGTAGGCACCACATTCTTAATTTCAAGCATCGCATCATTTCCTATATCAATATGATTTGCTTGCGACTTGCAGCCTGCGGCGTCGTTTGTCTTTATCAACACGTCATACCCTCCGCTCGAAAGGTCGCTAAATATGTTGGAACTCTGGAAAGATACTCCGTTATCTTTGGAATAGACAAAATCGTTGACATTGGTATTGCCAAGTGGAAAAACAGTTATAGAACCATTATCGTCATTATAGCAAGTAACATCGTGCGGAGAGGCGTTAAATCCAATAATATCGTGCGAAGATAGAACTTCTACAGGATTAGTCGACTCAACCACACAACCACTTTTAACATCTTTAACAGCAATACTATAGCCGGTGTTAGTGAGGTTTGTAAATGTATAGCTGTTGGTATTGGTAGGAGCAGTTTCCCATTCAGCGCCATCACCTCTGCCTGTTTTTGAAAACGCATAATCAGGACCGGCGCCTTCTACCGAAACATCAATGCTACCATCAGTGTATCCGAAACATGAAACCGGATGTTGCTCTATATCATTGATTTTAAATCCATTGATAGTAAAATTTCTTATAGCAATATAATACCCTGCACCAGAAAATGATTCCACTTCAATGTTTAATTGCACATTATTTTTGAATGCAATAGATTTGTCGCAAATAGACACATACTCCCAATCATCACTTAAATTATTGATCCAAGATTTCAATGTCCGCTTGGTATAGCTTTCTGATCCATAAGTGATAGACAATATAGGTGGGTCGGTAGTAGCCAAAGATTCGTCAAAATAATAATAGAGCTCAAACGAGATAACTGGCATTGCCACAGTTGAAAAGTCAAAAGTCTCTGATATCGAATAGAGACGTCCTTCATGAGAAGAAACAAGACCATTGTAATTCACGTCATGGTCGTTGATGTAGAAATACGTACCAGTAGTAGGCATATTGCTGTATGGTGTAGCAGAAGGGATATGCCCATTTTTCCATACTGAATTAAATTCGCTGGAATTTGTAATATGCCATGAATCAAAATCCGAAAGAGTATATGGCACAGTTTGCTGCGCCTCACCCCTGATGCAACAAAACAAAAGGAATACTATAATATATAATGTGTGTCTCATTTTCATTTTTGTATACCAAAAAAACCGAAAGGACATTTTTATCCTTTTACTATAAGACGTTGTTTTAGGCTGTTTTGTTGCCTGAATGCTGCAAATAAAAAATCAAAAAATATCATGGGCAAGTCTGAGACCGAGAGTCTTGCTGTGATAAGACGTGGGGTAAGAGTATCGGGTAGAAACACGGCACGAATCGGCGATGTCTTCCCACGAGCCTCCTCTGCACACATGGCGGATTCCGTATTTAGGACCTCGCGGATCGGTTTGGATGTCGGCTTCGTAATCGCTAAAAAAATCATGACACCATTCCCAAACGTTGCCACTCATATCGTAGATTTTGAGTTCGTTGGGCTCTTTGAGACCGACAGGATGGGTTGAGCCTTCTTCTTCGCCAAACCATGCCACATCTTTTACATACCTGCTGCCCGCAAATTTCGACTTGCCGTTTTTTTCGCCTCCACGTGCGGCATATTCCCATTCTGCCTCGTATGGCAGACGGTATTTTTTGCCGGTAAGTTCGTTGAGTTTATCGAGAAAAAGATAGCAGTCTTCCCACGAAACGCTTTCAACGGGATTGGCTGAGGCATCGCGGCGTTTTTTGAAAAACGATGGATTAGTACCCATAACTGTTTTCCATTGTGCCTGTGTTACAGGATATTGCGCAATAAAAAAGTCGGATACAGTAACACGGTGTATGGGGCGTTCGTTGGAGCGCGATTCGTTGTCGTCGCCGCCCATATTGAATGTGCCGCCTTTTACAAACACCATATTAAGGTCGAGGTTGGCTGTTTTTTCTACGTAACTTTCGGTCAGTTTCGGTCTCATATACGAGTTTTTACTATAATTATAACAGACATATTGTTTAATACACCCTAATATTATAGCAAAAATTGTTCCTTATTTTCGTTAAAAATCGAAATATATGAACGGCTGGACGGTCTCGTTTTTAAACTGTATCACCAATTGACACACTATCAGCAATATAATTATTTTAAGAATAAACGGAGATTTTACAAAAATATCGCGAGTTTTTATAGAGAGGCTTTCTGGCACTGCGTGGAATGCAAATCCAAGCACCACCATTATCACCCAAATGTAGCGGGCATCCCAAAAATGAACAAAATAACCCAAATCAAAATTGCCAAATATCTGCGAAAGCATCAGGAACGGAACTTGAAAAGAACCAATGGTTTCGGTGGTGGTAGTGCCGTCGTCTAATACGTTCTCGATTGTGATGTCGTTGGCGCGGAAAAACATCCACAAAAACACCACTAACGCAAAGGTAAAGAACCACATAACTGTATTGGTGACACGGTTTTGCGGAAGAACCTTTTTGATAAGTTTGTCGATGCCGAGTGCCACGCCGTGAACACCTCCCCAAAATACAAACTTCCACGATGCTCCGTGCCAAAGTCCGCCGATGAGCATTGTGAGCAGAAGGTTGATGTCGGTTTGAATCTGTCGCACTGCCGAAGGAACTGCCAACGCAATGAGCCACAGCGCTATACCAACTATCAGCATAATAGCCGCCACTATGCAGGTGTTGAACCAAAGCACGCTCATAACCGTTGCCGCCAAGAGTGTAAGGCAAACAAACACGTTGCGACTTGTGTAATAAGCCGTAATTCCCAACGCACTGATAACAAGCGCAATAATAAGATTTTGTGATGTACCATCTTCGATTGCCACCGTTAAAAGCAGAATTGCCGGAATAGAAAACAGCGAAAACTTAGAAAATGTGCGGTTTCCGCCCAAGGGTATGTAGAGGTATTCTTGAAGCCAAGTGGAAAGCGAAATGTGCCAGCGTTTCCAAAACTCCGACACCGATTTACTTTTGTAAGGTGAATTAAAGTTGATACCGAGGTCGTAGCCCATTACGCGGCCAATACCTATTGCCATATCGCTGTATCCGCTGAAATCGCAGAAAATCTGCAAAGCATAGCCAAACACCGCCATAAGGTTTTCAAAGCCGTTGTAGTTTTGCGGAGCGGCAAATATAAGGTCGTTGTATTGTGCTATGTAGTCGGCAATTACGCCTTTTTTTACAAGTCCGATAATAATCATCCAAAGACCCTGATACACAGATTCGGAAGTGATGTTTCGCTCCTGTTTCAACTGCGGCAGAAAATGGTTTGCCTTGACGATAGGACCTGCCACCAACTGCGGAAAAAACACAAGGTAAAACGCAAAGTCGAGGATATTATCGGCGGGGTCAATCTTGCGACGGTAGATGTCGATCAAATAACTGATACTCTGAAAGGTATAGAACGAAATACCCACCGGCAAAGCAATATCGAGAATGGGAAAATTATCCTCAATTATTTGGTTTAAGTTAGTGATAAAAAAGTTGGTATACTTAAAATATGCCAAAGCGCCAAGACCAGGAAGTAAACCTATGGCAAGACACAATTTTCGTTGTAATTCCGAATTAGTCAATATTGTGCGACCAGACAACGTGTTTATCATTGTCAATATAAAACGCATCAATCCTCTACTACGATTATAGACTAATTGCGAAAATTTTTTACTTTTTTCGGAAGACGCAATAACATTTCCAAAAAAATAAGTAAGTAAAGTAGTGGCAACCAACAAGATAACGTGCATTCCGCTACTCTTGTAATAGAAAAACAGGCTGAACGCCACCACAAAAATTGATGTCAGCACTTTGCGCTCTTTGATTCCGGCGTAGATGATAATAAACGCCAAAAACAGCACCAAAAACGAGCCGCTACTGAATATCAATGGTTCGTCGGGGTTGTAAACAAACAGCGACGCCAAATTTTCAAGAAAATCCATTAAAAAAGTGTTTTTAAAATAATCGGCTAATGTAAATAGAAATTTGAAGAATGCAATTATTTTTTTAATTTTTTTTCGTTTAGGGCATAAAAAAACCGCAGTTCCGATCTTGAAACTGCGGCAAGTATTAACATTTAAATTATTGTTACAATATGGTTCTTAACCTGTTATCTACGCCTTAAACGGCGATATTGCATTTGCGAAAAATATTATCCATCAAATCGTCGGACGGTGTATAAAGAACGCTGTCGAGCATATCATTTATTTTTTTCTCTTCGCGGAGCAAGTCCGACGGGTTTATCAGCGAAACCCTGTTGTTATCGATGGAAAGTAATAGTGTGTAATTTTTTTCCATAGGCAATTTATTTTTTAGTTGTCGGGGCTCATTAGGCCGCCTTTTGTTCTATATTAGTAAAACGGCGTGGTTTGTAAAATATTGCAATAAATTGTAATTTGTGCAAATTTTGTTTCACCATTTTAAATATAGACAAGGTAACGCGGCGTATGGTTGCAAATGGATGAAAAAAAAATCATTTCATTTATAAAAAATCCGCACTTGCAGTGGAGGGATAAAAGAATAAAAGCAACCACTCAAAACTGTCATCGTTTCAAATGGTTGCCTGTTTTGTGAAATTGTTTATTAGTCTGTGTCAGAAATTTCTACAAAGAACGGACGAGGCGGACAGAAAGACCATCGCATCGGTTTCTGACACCACCTCCCAAACTGCTCGAAGAGAAGGCCTGAGATTCTGATGTGTTGGGCGTCCAAATCCAAGGTGTCCAGTAGGCGCCGTTTTTGCCAACGTAGTCCACAGACTTACCGAAGCGCATTCCGGAAGCAGGAAGAAAGACTGCACCAGATTCCTCTAATTCAGACCAATTTATGCTATTCCAATCAATTGCAGAATAATCGTATCCATCGGGCAGGATAATAAGACCAGGTACGTTTTTCACTATTGCCCAATGACACAATTTGTCTGCATTTTTTCGGACGGTGTTGCCATCGTTGGCTATTCCGAGTAGGTATTCCCACTCGCCGAGTTGTCCTTGGTGCGTACCTCTGGTGAGTGTAGTCCATTCCGAACCCATTGCTGACCTACCCAAATCGTTCAAATTACCAGTGTAAACGATACTATCGCCACCTTCTTTATAAAATAAATAAGCCTTACTTTTTTGTAATGTCATTACAGGATCTATGCTGCCCGCGTATTTTGCATTATTGCCCGTCAAAGTTGCAGGGTCGAGCCACATTCCCCAACCAAAAAAGTCAATCCAAGGTCCAGCAGCATTTACATTGGTACTACCAGAAATTGTTCCAGCATACGAATTGTTGCCTCCCACATAATCCCACTGGTTCGTAGCAAAACGCCAACACTTGTCATTGACATTGTACTGCAAGTTACCTTTAGAGAAGTAGACCTTCTTTGTGGGGGATACCGAAAAATACTGGCGGGCAACAGCGTGTATCTCTCCGGCAAACGCGTTGATGTGGCTCTTGTTGAGACCAAGTTCATCGCATACGAGCGCACCTGAGGAAGACATTGCCACCCATAGTCTGCCGTCCTTGATGGTGTAAGCCTTGTTGTTGATATGGATGGTGTGCTCGCAGCAGGGCGACATAGATATAGCCAAATAAACTGCCCTGTCGGTAAGGGTGATTTCTTCGTCGCCATAGTGAAACGTGGAGGATTTAAAAATGTGGGCGCATTTCGACAAGAGGTCTTCGAGCGACACATCAGATGAGGTAGGCAAAGCTTTCCCGTTTGTGGTAATACTAGCGACAAGTTTGGCATCAGCAGCAGGTACAGTTTCGATGGTGCCTGTGAACTCGCCAGTGGCAGCGTTGGCAAGATAGAGGGTGGTTAGTTATTCCCCACCGGAGTATGAAATTACCATCGCCAACTTGTTCTCATCCTGTTTTGAGAAAGAGATGTTGTAATATCCAGCTTTGTCTGGGTCGGCATCTGGGGCATAGCCGATCTTTGAAAGCGTGTTACCTGTGCTGACACGGATTGAGAAAGGGATGCCAGTTTGTGATTGAGACGCAAAATTTTGCGTCTGTACGCTGTCGTCGTCCTTGCTGCACGATGTGGCGAGCAGCACTGCCGCCATAAGGGGCAGTATTTTTAAAAGGTTCTTTTTCATTTTGTGTTCCTCCTTCTTTTTACCAATCTGTACCAGGGGTGAGTGGGTTGATGGGTGATTTCTTGCTCGTAGGTGTGCTGCTGCCTGAGAGCAGGGGCGATTCAATAATAATGTCGATAACCTCGAACGAGGGTTTGTTGTACTTTTGCTTTGGTTGCTGTGCCGCAAGTACCGGCGGCGGAGTTAAGAGTTTTTGTGTCATTATGTTTAAAGATTTAAAATTTATAAATAAAAATTCCCTGTGGAATATCCTCTGAAGGATATTTCACAGGGGAACAATAATTATCAAGTATAAAATGGATTACGAGAAGGGCATTTTACCCCCAACTTGTAAAAATTTATAATATTTTCATAAAATATAATCATCAATTATAAGTTTTCTATTTCGGAGATGGGAAGGTTGGTGATTCGGGCAATAAGGTCGAGAGGCATATTCTCGGCTTTCATCTTGCGTGCCGTGGCGATTTTTTCTTGATGCGCACCCTCGGCTATGCCTTCTGCACGTCCTTCTTCTCTGCCTTCGGAACGTTCACGTTTGCGGGCGTTACGTTCGGTTTGGGCAATGGAGTATGCGTCGCGGTAGGCTTTGAGGCTTGCCTCGTACTCGCGATATTGGCGCGGATTCATACTTGCAATCTCCGCACGGCTGTATAGTTTGTCGAACGGCTTTGTCGCCGTCATCTTCGGTGCTGTTGTTATCTTTCCCATATTCTTTATGCTAAAAATCCAACAATCTAATTTAGTCTTTAACTCGCTCTCGTCCGTGGTGTCAAAGTACAACAGTTTTATTATTTGTAGCAAAGTTATGTATTATTTCTGAAAAATTCAAAAAAAATCCTTCTTTTTTGTTCGAGATATCAACAAAACTCCTTAACTTCGCTCATTATTAAAAATCGATATTATGGCAAAAAAGACAACGAACTCAAAATGCGCCGCCAAACAAACTGCGGCAAAAAAAACTGAAACTCCATTGCCCCACTTGGCTATTCTCGACGACCCGTGGCTAAACCCTGTGCAACAGGATGTTATTGAGCGTCACGAACGTTTCGTCAATAAACTCCACGAACTTGAATCGTACTACCCTACCCTCGTGGATTTTGCCGGTCAGTACAAATATCTCGGTCTCAACTACGATGCCGACAAAAAGGGTTGGTTTTATCGCGAATGGGCTCCCGAGGCTAAGCAACTATACATTTTTGGCGATTTCAACAAGTGGAACCGTACCGCTAACCCATTGGTAAAGAAGGAGAACGGTATCTGGGAAATTTTCCTCGACGATAAAAAATACGCTAAGACTTTTGTTCACGGCTCATTATATAAGGTGATAGTGATTGGCGCCGACGATTCTGTTACCGACCGTCTGCCCGCATATACCACACGCGCTGTGCAAGACGACGTTACCAAGGTTTTCTGCGCTCAGGTTTGGCGTCCTGAAAAGGAATTTTCGTGGGGACGCAAGAAGTTTACGCCTAAAAACGAACCGCTGCTGATTTACGAATGTCACATCGGTATGGCTCAGGAAAAAGAAGGCGTGGGCACGTATAAAGAGTTTGAAGACAATGTGTTACCGCATATCGAGCGAATGGGCTACAACACTGTGCAGATAATGGCTATCGCCGAGCACCCATATTACGGCTCGTTTGGCTACCACGTGAGCAACTTTTTTGCCCCGTCGTCGCGTTTTGGCACTCCCGAAGAGTTGAAACACTTGATTAAAACCGCCCACGACAAGGGTCTTAGAGTGATAATGGATATTGTTCATTCTCACACAGTTAAGAACACTACCGAGGGAATCAACCGTTTCGACGGCACCGATTATCAATACACTCATCCGGGCGGACGTGGCGAACATCCGCAGTGGGACAGCAAACTGTTTAACTACGGCAAAAACGAGGTTATTCAATTCTTACTCAGCAACATACGCTATTGGATGGAGGAATTCCATTTCGACGGTTTCCGTTTCGACGGCGTTACTTCAATGATGTATTTCCACCACGGCAATATCGATTCGTTTGACCAATGGAAATATTTCCGCGATGGCGTTGAGTTTGACGCAATTACATATCTGCAACTTGCCAACACGCTGATGAAGGTGATTAATCCCGAATCGATCAGCATTGCCGAAGACGTGAGCGGTATGCCCGGACTTTGCGCTCCTATCAAAGATGGCGGAATTGGTTTTGACTACCGTCTCGGTATGGGTATTCCCGATTTTTGGATCAAAATTCTCAAAGAGCAGAGCGACGACCAATGGAACATTTACCAAATGTGGAACGTGCTCAACGACCGTCTGCCATTTGTTAAAACCATTGCCTACGCCGAAAGCCACGACCAAGCACTTGTGGGCGATAAGACAATCGCTTTCCGCCTGATGGACAAGGATATGTATTTTGATATGGCAAAAGACCGCCAAAACCTCATCATCGACCGCGGAATTGCCCTCCACAAGATGATTCGTATGTTTACTATCGTCAACGGCGGACAGGCTTATATGAACTTTATGGGTAATGAGTTTGGTCACCCTGAATGGATAGATTTTCCGCGCGAGGGTAACGGTTGGAGTTATCACCACGCACGCCGCCAATGGAGTTTGATTGAGCGTAAGTTTTTGAAATACCACTATTTAAGCGATTTCGACGCTGATATGATACAACTTGTAAAAGAGTACGGAGTATTACAAGACCTCTACGGACGTCAACTCAATATGGACACCTACAACCACACCATTGTGGAACAGAAGGGCGGATTGATTTTTGTATTTAACTTCCATCCTACCAACTGCATACCCAACTACGAGTTTTACATTCCCGAAAAAGGCGTTTACAAAATCATCCTCAACAGCGACGACGAAAAATACGGCGGATTTAACCGTATCGACGACGACACCGAGTTTTTCTCCCTGCAAAAAGACGGACACTATATCCTCTCTATCTATAATGTAAACCGTACCGTATTGGTACTCAAAAAGGTAAGGGACTAATGAGGAGGCTCACAATAGCGATACTTTTTATAATAATTGCCACAGCAACCCGTGCGCAGGAGTTTAGCGGCACTGCCACGGGCGAGGCTATGGCGGGAGCGGCTTCCACTCTCTGCGGTATCGACGCCGTGCACTACAACGTGGCAGGAACGGCATATTCATCCACCGGAGTGATGGCAAGTTACCACAACAGATATTTTCTAAAAGAACTTTCGCAAAAGAATCTCGGATTAGCACTGCCTGCGCTCAAAGGCGTTTTCTCGTTGGCTGTCAACAACTTCGGCTACCATCTTTATAATCAGACCAAGGCAGATTTGGGCTACGCGATGAAACTCGGCAAAAACGTTTCGGCAGGTGTAAAAATCAATTGGCACAACCTCCACATATCCGAAAGCGAAGAACGTAACAACGCATTCAGCGGCGAAGTGGGCGTAATTTACAGTCCCATAAACAATTTGAAGATTGGCGCAATGGCGGCAAACGTATCCAACTCGCAGTTCAACAATTGCGACTCAATAATCCCCGTATCGGTGCGCACCGCCGTATCGTACTCATTTTCCGACGATTCAGAAATTTGCGCCGAAGTAGAAAAAAATTCGCTCCGCAGCGGTTTTATTACAAAAATCGGCATTAAATATGCCATAGTTAAAAACACCACGCTGATGTGCGGCGTTAGCAACAAGCCTCTGACCATAACATTCGGAGCAGGATATACGCTGCGCAACTGCCGTGTGGCGGTGGCTTTTGGACATCAAGAAATTTTAGGTTGGATGCCATCGGTAACCGCACTTTGGTGTATCGACGATAACAAGTGATAATGAAACCGTTATGAAAAAATTGCTGTTGATAATTGCCGCATTTATAACGCTCTCGGCTCAGGCGCAGAACGACGACATCAACCTCTCTGACGTTATCAGCGAGATTCTGGAAGATGCCGCCCAGCAAGACGACGAGGAGCATTACACCCTTGCGCAAATAAGCAGCGAGTATCTCGAAAACCTTGCAGCCTCAAAACTCGACCTCAACACAGCCACTTGGAGCGAGTTGCAGTCTCTGCCATTTCTCACCGACATTAAAATAGAGGCAATTCTCAACTACCGTCAAAAATACGGATGTTTTTATTCTTTGGGCGAACTACGTGGCATACAAGAACTTACACAAAAAGACGTAAGATTTCTCTCGTGCTTTGTAATGGCAGGCGAACCCGCTGAAACCAAGCAACCGAGCCTCCACCGTATGCTCTCCGACGGACGCCACACCATCACCTCCACCCTCAAAACAGTTTTGGAGCAACAGAAAGCCTACCGCGAAGACTCGCTCGGCAACAAGAAGTTCGACGGCGACCGTTCTGCCGTATGTGTCAAATACAAATACAGTTACAAAAACTACATCGCCTACGGATTCACAGCCGAAAAAGACCCGGGCGAACCGTTCGGCATAGGCGACAAGCGTTACGGATTTGACTTCAATTCGGCATTTATCCGCATTCAAAACATAGGCAAAATTGAAAAAATAATTCTCGGCGACTATATCGTAAAATTTGGTCAAGGATTGATACTCGGAGGCGGCTTTTCGGCAGGCAAAAGCACAGCATCCACCGGCTCGGCATCGTCGGGAGTAAGCCTGAGGGAATACACTTCTGCCAACGAATATTGGTTTTACCGAGGCGCGGCGGCAAGTATAAGGTTCAAAAATTTCGGCGTAACAGCCTTTGCAAGTCGCAACAAAAACGATGCAACACTCAGCGGCGACTCATCGTCGTTTTCCACCGTAAAAACCACCGGCTACCACCGCACCGACCGCGAATTGGTATCCAAAGACAACTACACGCAATACACCGGCGGAATCATAGCCACCACCCACATCAAACGGTTTCAACTTGGATTTGCCGCCGTGGGCTACAAATTCGACAAGATGTTTGAACCCAAAGAGCAACTCCGCTATGCCTGCACCCGCAACGAACGCGAAAACTACTGTTACTCACTATCTTACCACTATGCCACTACCCTATTGAGCATCTACGGCGAAACGGCTATGGACAAGGAGTGCAACGCTGCCACTATCAACACCATAGAGATGCGTCCAAACGCCCACATCAAGGTAACGGCTATGTACCGCAACTATTCTAAACGCTATCTTGCCTTCAACGCCAGCGCATTGGGCGAAAACTCAAAGGTTAACAACGAGGAAGGCCTTTACCTTGGCGCAGAAATCTACCTCGGACGCAAACTCGCGCTGTCGGGATACGCCGACATTTTTCGGATGCCGTGGCCTACGTCGAAAGTTTCCTCGGGCACAGATGTGATAGCGCAGGCCGATTTCAAAGCCTCAAAACGCTACACCGTATCGCTAAAATGGAAATGCAAAGACAAACTGCAATCATCGCCCGTGGAAGATTACGCAAAAAACCAATACATCCGCCTGCAAAACAAGTTTTCGCCATCCGACAACACCTCTATTGCCAACGTAATTCAATGGAGCGACTACCGCTACGGCGACACCCACGACCGCGGATACCTTATCTATCAGAACGTTACCTTCAAACCCCGACAGATACCGCTCACCATTGCCGCCCGTTACGCCTTGTTTTCTGCGCCCTACAACGCCCGAATGTATGCCTACGAAAACGACGTGATGTACTTTTTCTCCGTTCCTGCATATTATTACGAAGGCTGCCGCTACTATCTTGTTCTCGGCACGCAAATAGGCAAACGCGTAAAACTCCAAACCCGCCTTTCACAATGGCGCTACTTCGACCGCAACGTAATAAGTTCTGGCGATAACCAAATCGACGGCGGAAACAAGACGGAGTTGAATGTGTATTTGCAGGTGAAGATATAGGGGTTTACTTGGTTGATACTTTTCTCAGTAACTTGGTGTTGCAAAAACCGTCAATTCATCATTTATCAAGTATACTTTCAACCTGACAATCAACATCCCTTACATATTGGATAAAATGAAATGTGCACAAAAATGCCCTTCCCTTTATCCCACCTTCTTGCAGTGCAATTTTATCTTTTTGATAGCCCAATCGTAGTGGCTTGCGGTGGTGCTGACGAAGTACGAACCTAAGTCTGTGGTGCCTGTCCACGGAAAATACTTTTTGGTGAAGAGTTCCTCGTTGGTAAACTTGTCGGCCATAGACATCACCTTTTGGTGGCTGTCTTGCAGAAGTTGCTTGGCGGTGATAAGCGGAGTGTTTTGATGACGTTTCCAAATCTCAACATTCATAGCGCCATAGGTTTTCCACGAATAGTCGGGCGGCAGAAACGAAATCACCGGTGCAGAGCCGTGTCCCGTGTTGTTTTCCACAAACTTAATCATCAACTGATGCCACTCGTAAAGGTGCACAAGCACATCGCGGACATTCTTATCCCTGCCCCAATGCGCCTCTTTCTTGCTTGCGTCGCCCGAAAAGTCAAACGGTGTATTCATTTGGTTTTCAGACATATTAGCAATCAAATCCATAAGTTTGCCATAGTTTTCCTCGGCAGCCTTCATCAAATCGTCCTTGTTTCGTGCTCGTGACATAAGTGATTGTGTAAAAATATCATATAGCAAAGATAATACGATTTTGGGAATTGTGCAAAAAAATTTGATTCGTTGGCAAAAAAATCTTATATTTGCAGTCATAACCAAAAGGATTAAGACAATGGCACTAACAGGCAACATAGCAAACTATTCTCCGACATACTACGACGTGATGATGTACCTTCATTCGATTCCGATTTCTAAGGAAGTGAAGGAAAATGTCGGCCGCCGCTTGGTAAAAGAGGTTACAGAACCGGCTTTGGCTAAGGCTTATGCAACGGTTGAAGAGTTAAGCCGTTTAGAAGAAGATTGGGACGGTGAAGGCGCGTTACCCATCTCTCAGAATGTATTAAAAAACATCAAAAATGTCCTACTAATTTCAGACAATTCCGATTGGGAAAATTGGATGATTTCGCCTGACTCAAATGCTACATTAGGTTTGCAATCTAAGCAATCACGTGCTTGCGTAAGCCTTGGAGCAAAAGAGTTTTCGTATTTTGTAAGGAAAAACGGAGAAAAAATGGCTGCAAGCCACGTTGATTTCTCACCGTCCTTATTTTTAACAACATTAAGGAAAATTGGATGAGCGAAATTTCAAACACCGAAAGCGTTGCAAGAGTTTTGCGCAATGCGTGGGTTATAGACGGTAATATTCAGCATACAGCCTTTTTGCTGAGGCGGGGAGAAACCTACATCTCGGTCAACCGGCCTGCCATTCCATCGTATGATTCTGATGTAAAAGGATTTGTAACAAGCCACCCTGATTTTTATGCCGACCAACGTCACGACAAATACATTCGGGCAATGCTGAATGTGGGCGAAATACGTGCTATGAGGATAGATTACGCAGGTATTACGCTGAATGTCAATGTAGAAGTAGAACCGAGAGACATTTTCACAAAATCGCACGCAGGCATTTTTACACGTCATCAAAACAAAAACATCAAAAACGGCGACACCCTCTACATCAAATCGCTCGACACCGATGTTTCTGCCGACGAAATCCTTCTTGAAGTCCGTTCCAACCTTGTAGATATATCAGCATTGGAATCTTGCAATTTGTAGTTCCCGACTATAATAACTCCCAAATAATGAAACTTTTAGCCTCAATCTTATTAATCATCCTCGCCATTGCGGGATGCAACAAACCTGTGGCAACGCTCGAAAACCGCCTTGTTTCGCCCGACGAACCGCACCTGAGAAATATCGACAGCATTATCACCGATGCAATTCATCAGCGTGCTATGCCAGGTTGCCGACTTTTTGCCGCCAAAAACGGTCATATCATCATCAACAAATGTTACGGATACATTGATTACGACAGCGTTACGCCTGTGAGTATGAACACTTTCTACGATTTTGCCTCAATCACCAAAATTGCAGCCGGTGCGCCTTGCCTTATGCGTATGTATCAAGACGGCAAGATTGACCTTGAAAAACCCCTCAACGAATATTTCGACCTCGACTCTAACGGTGCTACTCTCGGCGACGCGCTTGCACATCAGGCGGGTTTTAAACCGTGGCTCAACCTCCGAGGACAACTCGCAACCATTTCGTACGAACTGCTCAACTCGCCTAATTTCAACGTGGAAAACGCTCAAAATCAAATACGTCAAACCATCTGCAATCAACCCCTCAACGAGCGTGGCAATTACCTCTATTCCGACCTTGGATTCTACCTCTACCCTGCCCTCGTAAAAGAGTATTACAACAAAGAATTTGAACAGTTCCTCATCGACGAGTTTTACCGTCCGCTCGATATCAAACTGTGTTTCAATCCGTTGCGCTATTACCCCAAAGAACTCATAGCCCCCACCGAAAACGACACCATTTGGCGCAAGACCATTGTACAGGGCACCGTGCACGACGAGGGCGCGGCTCTTATGGGCGGAGTGTCGGCTCACGCGGGACTTTTTGGACGCGCACAAGACCTTGCAGTTTTGATGCAAATGTACTTAAACAAAGGAAGTTACAACAAGGTTCAATATCTCCGTCCCGAAACCCTCGACAAGTTTACCACGCAGGCATTTCCCGACAACCGCCGAGGATTAGTTTTTGACAAAACCCCTCTCGACACAGCCATCAACGGCACTCCGAGCAAGATGGCAAGCCGCCTAAGTTTCGGACACACAGGTTTTACAGGCTCATTCACTTGGGCCGACCCAGAAAACGGTTTGCTGATAGTTTTTCTCTGCAACAGCACCTTTCCCTGCCGCAGCACCCTGATTTCCAAACTCGATGTGAGGACAAAAATACATGATCAATTGTATCTTTTGGTGAAGGAGCATTAACACTCCGCAATTTTGTAATCGGTAATATTCCGTTGGTCCTCATCAAAATTGAGAGCAAGTTTAATAACCTTGCGACCATCGCCCTTGTACGCTGTGGCATAGTCCTTTTTCTCAATTTGGTAAAGTGCAGTTTCGGCAGAATGTTTATATTTCAATTCGATAACATAAATAGTCTGAGGCATTTTAAGAATCAAATCACATTTACCAAGTGCAGTTTCGGGTTGGGCTGTAATGTCGGCGCCAAAAGAAGTTAAAACGGTGTAAAGTATTGCGTGATAATGTTTTTCGTTCATATTATTGAGCGAATATGGAAATCCAGCAAAAAAGATTTTCAATGCATTTACAAATTTATCCACATCGCCATAACGACGAAAATCAATGTAGGCTCTTCCGAGTTGGTTGGGCGCAGCATAATCGTAAGCATATTTTAAAAGAGACCGAGCAAAACCTGTTCTTACTTCCTCGTTAGGGAATCCAAGCGTAAAATCGTCATAATCAGCATTATAATTCTTAATAGTTAAATATCCGCTTTGATATAAAACAGGTACAGGGTCGTTAATTCGTTCAACAGGTACATCAAAATCAGCGATATTATAATTCTGATTTTCAAAATTATACATGTTCATATTATACTGCGACATCATCTTCACTAAAAACGAAGGAGTGCCGGAGTTAAACCAATAGTCATTCAACTGTCCAGCCATAAAAGCATTAACAAGGCTAAATGGATTGTACAAATCGGTCATTTTTTTGGTAAAATGATAGCCATCGTATTTTTGTTGTATTGCATCAAGCGTTTCTTCGTAAGTTTTGCCGAGTGCCTCCGCAAAGTTTTCAACATCAGGACGCATCTGAGTAAGGATCTCATCTTTCGTGAATCCGCAAATAGCCTCGAATCTTGGCAACATACTGATTGTTGTCAAGTTGTTGAGTTTCGAAAATATCGACATCTGGGAATACTTAGTAACGCCGGTGATAAACACAAACCTAAGGTCAGAATCACATTGCTTCAACGGAGAATAGACATTTTGCATAATACTACGAACTTCACGTTGACGTTCCTCATTATCAATATGTTCTAACATAGGAGCATCGTACTCGTCGATCAAAACCACCACATTTTTACCACTCTGTTGTTTGGCGGCTTCTATGATATTTTGTAGTCGAATATTATAAGAAAGAGATTCGTTTCCGGCGCAGTGATATATAATTTCATATTTTGATAAACGCTTGTTAATAGTGTCGTTAATCACTTTCAGGGTACTGAAATCACCACCCGAAAAATCCAAATGAATAACAGGGTATTGAGTCCATTCGGTTTCGAGTTTTGCAATATCGAGCCCCGCAAAAAGGTCTTTCTGCCCCTCAAAATACGATTTTAAAGTACTCACCAACACCGACTTTCCAAATCTACGCGGACGTAAAAGGAAATAATACTTAGCCCAATGCGCCAAATCGTACACATATTTGGTTTTGTCTACATAGAAGTATCCACCTTCAATAATATCCTTAAATGTCTGTATTCCTGAGGGGTATCTGCGCTCTGTCATAGTATGCAAGTTTTAATCATTGCAAAGATAAAATAATTGTTTTAAATCGCAAACAGAATTTACCCATTCCCTTCACACCACCGCTTCATAAATCCTCTTTCCGTCGTATTCAATCCATTCGGGTTTGGGTTGGACTACTTTATTCTTTAAGAATGAGAATGTTACAAGGTATCCTTCGGAGAGGTTGCGGGTAGTGAGGTATTCGGAAAGTTGCTCACGTCCCGAAATTTCGTATTCGGTGCCGTGCCATATTTTTAGTTCTATAATATATTCTTTGCGGTTGTAGGTAACTACCAAATCCATACGCGATGAGTCGTCGTTTTCGGGTTCGCTATAATAAAAACCTGTGCCGTTGATAATCGGTTTTAAGAAACAGATGAACATAAAACGGCCTTCGCGTTCCAAAAAATTGTCCTCTTTGCTGTGCTTTTGAGATACTAAATCTTTGAAACGGTTGATAATCATCGGCATATTCAAGTCGCCTTTTTTGTCAACAAACACTCCAAAGGGTGCAGGCTGTTGCAACGAATTAATTTGATTTTCAGCAATAAAATAATCATAAAGCACTTGCTGAAAAATCAAGTTGTGAATTTGCGCCTGCGAGTGTTCGTTTGGTCTTAGGAATGCAAACGTTCTGCCTAATTCGATAGGGAAATTCTTAGCATAGTAGTTGATGTGAAAATTTTCCAACGAAATGGCTCTCAAAAGCCTTTTTAAATCGGGATAATTCTCAATATTTTGCGTCAAGGTTTGAAGTATGGTAGAATTTGTGTCTTTTGTTATTTTCTTTACCGCTTTCAGCACGCCCTCTTTCGTCCATTCTTGGTTTAAACTTTCGTCAATCAACTTGCAAACACGGCTTACCAAAACAGGATAGCCAGAGGTATATTTGTAAATTTCTTCCGAAATCTCCATAATGTTGAACCCAATATGATGGTCGTTTTCGTAGTCGGCAAGCATTGTGCTTATTTCCTGAGGATTAAATGTCATATCGAGTTCATATTCGGCGGCAACGTTCCACGGCGAATTGAATTTATGCTCCTCATCAGGACGGATTTTGATCTTCATACTTTTAACATCGTATACTCCCGCAAGCACCACCGACCAAAAAGTGTAATTGTTGTCGTTGAATTTTTCCCGGTCGAGATACATATTGCGCAACATTGCCAAAAATCTCAAAAACAATTCATTATCAAGGCTTTTATCAACCTCGTCGATTGTAAGAACAACCTTTTTGGAAACATGTTTGCAAAATTCGGTGATTTTTGATGCTAATATATCATAATCGAGTTTTTCTGTATTTGTAACATCAATCCAAAACGATTGGTAATCAGATATTTTACCAAGAGGTTCAATAATTTTTTTGCAAAAATACTTGCAAAAATTGTCAGTAGAATTCCAATCTTCGGATGCCGAACTTTCAAAACTTATAGGTATCACCAAATAATTGTCCGACATATTGTGAAGAATCCAATTGAGCGATGTGGACTTGCCAAACTGACGGGCATAGGTGATGGTGAAATACTTTCCCGAATTGATTAACCTCTCAAAAACTTTCATTTTGGAAGTTACATCAACCATATAGTGTCGTTGAGGGTTGCAAGTTACCGCTGTGTTGAATTCTTTTGCCATAATACTCAATTGTTTTATCTCTGCAAATGTACAAAAAAAATCCTTTCACCCAACTTTTTTCACCTCAACTTATTCCTCTCAAAATTGCCCCGTGTTAGCACAAAATACATCACTGCCGAGGCTACGTGGATGGCAGACACTGTCCAAAAGGCTGAGGCATAGCCAAAATGCTCTGCCACAAATCCGCCGGCGAGGATTCCAAGACCCACTCCCAAATCCCACGAGGTCATTAGGGTACTGTTGGCAGTGCCGCGCTGATTGTTGTGGGCAAGGTTTACCATCATATTTTGAAACGCAGGCCACATATGTCCGTTGCCCAAGCCAATTAGGATAGCCGAGCCGTAATACGTCCACATACTGCCGCCAGCCACAAAAATGGTGTAACCAATGGTAGAGAGAATTATGCCTTCGGCGGCGTTGCGAGTCAACTTGCCCTCGCGCAGAGCCTTTGCGCCTTGCATTCGCGAAAGTATCAGTCCAATTGATAGCAGCATAAAATATACGCCCGTGCCGCCCGTTATGCCGAGAGTTTCTTTGCCGTAAATGGCTAAATAATTGCTCAATACGCCGTAGCAGAATCCGAATCCAAGCATATTGATGGCAAGTATCACGCCTTTAAGCAAGAAGAAACGGTCTAAGGAGAGTTTCGACTTGTTTCTAATTATCTCTTTTTCAGGGATTTTTACACGGCTATCGACCACAAGACCAACCGCCGCTATTGCAAGAGCAAGCAAAAAGAGTATGTTGAAATTGTGAGTGCCTTCGTAAATCATTATGCCCACAGTGGGTGCAATTGCGGTGGCAACATTATTGCTAAGTCCGTAAAAGCCAATACCTTCGTTACGTCTTGACGATGGCAGCACGTCGATAGCCACTGTGCTGTTGGCAACCGTTGCCGCCCCAAAAGGACCGCCGTGGATGGTGCGTATTACGGCAAACACAGCAAGACTTGTTGCCGCCAAATATCCTCCGAACAATATAAAATAGAAAAACAGGCACGACAAAAGCACTTTTTTGCGGTTGAAACTATCAACCATATATCCGCTAAACGGCCTAATAATCAATGCAGTAATGCTATACCCCGAGAGCACGAGACCGATAGTGTCCTTAGGTGCGGCAAAGTTTTCTGCCAAATAGATAGGCAACAGCGGAGTTAACAGGTAAAAGGCAAACGACATAGTAAAATTTGCCACCATTACCTTGACATAGTTGTTGTTCCAAAGTTTTTCCATAATGCCGCAAAAATACAAAAGGCGGATAATCATATTGACTATCCGCCTTTAAAATATCATTAAATCAGTGTTAATGCTCTAATTTAATTGTCTCGGTGGTAATGTCGGCTACCTCGGCAGGACCGAAGTACTGAATAGGACCGGGATAAACGTATGCGGTTTCGATAGCCCATTCGTCGCGTTTTGATGCGAAGAATTTGAAAGGACCGCCGTCGAGTTTTACAAGTGCCTTTTGGATAACGGGTTTCATCTTGCCGTTACGTTTTTCCATATTCATCATTGCTGTGATAGGAATACCGCCGGCGAGCCATTCGGTAGCGGGTTTGGTGGTGTTGCGTACCGACGACATATAGCCAGTTTTACCCGAAGAGATGAGCAATGCAGCCACACGACCAAGCGAGTAGCAGTAGTCGGCATCGAAGTTAGAAGGAGCAGCGCAACGTCCTTCGTAACCGAAGAAGTGGTGCTGTGTAGAGAATTTGCCGTTGAATTTGCCTTCTTTCTTCCAAGCAGCGAGTTTCTTAGCCACCATTTCGGCAAGGAGTTGTTCGGTTTCGATGAGCGAAACTTGTACGTTGCCGTGGGGGTCGCGTTCGAGTGCGAGTTGGCGCGAAACAGCAGTAGGAAGGCTCTTGAATAGTTCTGCATTTTCCTTAGAAAGACGATTAACAACGTATTCAATCTTCAAGTCAGCAGGAATAGCATCGAACTCTGCCTGATTAGCAGCAAGCATATCGTTGAGTTCAGCGATAAGTTTCTTGATAGCGGGGATAAACTCGATAAGGCCTTCGGGAACGAGAACGATACCAAAGTTCAAACCTTTGTCGGCACGAGCCTTAACAGCGTTGGCAATGTATGTTACCACGTCGTCGAGAGTTTGGTTTTTGGCTTCAACTTCCTCACCGATAAGGGTGATGTTGGGCTGAGTTTTGAGCGCACATTCGAGAGTAACGTGGCTTGCGCTACGACCCATAAGTTTAATAAAGTGCCAATATTTTTTAGCAGAGTTGGCGTCGCGTTCGATGTTGCCGATAACCTCAGAATATACTTTGGTAGCGGTGTCGAAACCAAAAGATGTTTCAATCATCTCGTTTTTGAGGTCGCCGTCGATAGTTTTGGGACAGCCGATAACCTGAATGCCGGTGTTCTTTGCAAGATAGTATTCTGCAAGCACGCAAGCGTTGGTGTTAGAGTCATCGCCGCCGATGATAACGATAGCGTTGATATTGAGTTTTTTGCAGATTTCAAGACCTTTGTCAAACTGCGAAACTTCCTCTAATTTGGTACGTCCCGAGCCGATGATGTCGAAACCGCCGGTGTTGCGGTATTCGTTGATGATGTCTTCGGTGAGTTCGATGTATTTGTGGTCAACCAATCCCGAAGGACCGCCTAAGAAACCGTAAAGTTTAGAATCCTTGTTGATAGCCTTGATACCGTCGAAAATACCCGAAATAACATTGTGACCTCCGGGAGCCTGACCGCCCGAAAGGATAACGCCTACGTTGATAGCCTTGGTAGACATTGCCTGTTGAGCCTTTTCGAAAGTTACGATAGGCAAACCGTAGGTGTTGGGGAAAAGTTTTTTGATGTCGGCTTGGTCGGCAACAGATTCGGTTGCCTTGCCTTCTACTAATTTAGTAGCACCTTGGATAGATGCCGGCACTTTGGGCTGATATGCCGCACGTGCAATCTGTAAAGGACTTTTGTTCATCTTTGTTGTATTTAATGTTGTGTTTTATTTCTGTTCTTTCTCTTTTACTTTTTTGATGCTTCCATCGGCAAAAACAGTTCCGTGAATATTGAGCGGAATGGCGCAACTCTGTGTAACGTTGCTCTTATTGAGGTCGCGGTCGTAAACAAAAAACTCGTAACGGATAGTGTCGTAATTTACCGAAGCAAGCGGAATATCTATTGCCACCTTGATTTCGGCTTTGAGATATTTGTTTTGACCCACGGGCTCGTTGTATGGAATACGGTATTTGAGATTTTCGTTGATTTCGGTAAGAGGAGCGTATTCACCGTCCTGATTTTTAGCGCTTACCGAGAGGAAAAGATTGTGATAGTATTCGCTTTCGGGCGAAAACTTATCGGTGGTATCCCCTTTGTTTAATCCGAGATTGCCGTCGCCGTCTATCACATTGAAATAGAGCAACTGATGCTTAACTTCGTTTTTAAGTTTGTCGAGAGTGTCGACAAGGTATACCTTGGTAAACTCCACCTCGGGAATCTCGCTGTAAGATTCTACCTTTTCGCACGACATCCATATCATAGATGCTGAAACAATGGCGGCAACTGTAATTAACTTCTTCATAACTCTATTTTTTACGGAAGAAAACTTTGATAGGCACACCGCAGAAGTCGAAATCCTTGCGCAAACGGTTTTCGATGTAACGCTTGTAGGGGTCGCGTATATACTGCGGAAGGTTGCAGAAAAGCGCAAACGTGGGGTAATATGTGGGCAACTGTGTGGCGTATTTCACCTTGATAAACTTGCCCTTCCACGACGGAGGAGGAGTCTCCTCCACATATTGCTGAATGCACTTATTGAGTTGCGATGTTGAAATCTTGCGTGTGCGGTTTTCGTAAACTCTCACCGCCGACTCCATTGCTTTGAGCACTCGCTGCTTGGTAACAGTAGAGGTAAAAATCACTGGAATATCGTCGAAAGGTTCGAGACCTTTTTTAACGTACTCCTCGTATTTTTTAGTGCTGTTGTCGTCGCTCTTGTCCACGAGGTCCCACTTGTTTACCACCACCACAAGACCCTTGTTGTTTTCCTTGATAAGGCGGAAAATATTCATATCCTGAGATTCAAGACCCTGTGTGGCGTCGAGCATAAGGATACATACATCGGCCTCCTCAATTGCACGTACCGAGCGGAGCACCGAGTAGAACTCGATATTTTCCGAAACCTTTGATTTCTTGCGCAATCCGGCGGTGTCCACAAGAATAAAGTCGTGTCCGAATTTTTGGTAACGGGTATTGATGGGGTCGCGAGTGGTGCCTGCGATAGGGGTAACAATGTTGCGTTCGGTGCCTGTGAGCGCATTGATAAACGACGATTTGCCCACATTAGGACGACCAACAATGGCAATCTTTGGTATTCCTGCCTCATCATCCACCTTGTCGGATGTAAAAGTAGCCACCACAGCGTCTAACAAATCGCCTGTGCCGCTGCCGCTTGCCGAAGAAATAGTGTATATATCGCCAAGGCCAAGACTGTAAAACGCCTGAGCCTCAATCATCAACGAGGGATTGTCGGTTTTGTTAACAGTAAGGAACACAGGTTTGTCGGCACGGCGCAGAATGTCGGTAATTACCTCGTCGCCAGCAGTAACGCCCAAGTTGGCATCCACCATAAAAATAATGGCGTCGGCCTCCTCAATAGCGAAATGCACCTGTTTTTGTATTTCGTTCTCAAAGATATCGTCAGAATTGTTGACGTATCCGCCTGTATCGATAACAGAAAATTCTTTACCGTTCCAATCGCTCTTACCGTAATGGCGGTCGCGAGTAACGCCTGCGGTTTCGTGCACAATGGCGTCGCGAGATTGTGTAAGGCGGTTGAAAAATGTTGATTTGCCTACGTTTGGGCATCCTACTATGGCTACAATGTTGCTCATTTTCTTTTAGTTTAATAAATGCTTTTGTCGCAAAAGGATTAGTAATTCGGTTGCAAATGTAGTCTTTTATTGTTAAATGTCAAAACTATAAATGCTTTAATTATTCGGCTTTTGTGTTAAGAAACTCATCCACAAGTTTCACTGCCTTTTCTAAGTCGGTGGATTCAACTTTGAGTTCCATAAACGGGTCAAAATCGCGCTTGTTCCACTCCACGCCCGCCGAAGCGTTGCGGTTTTCGGCAAAACTCTTTATGCCGTTCTGTGCCAAGTGATTTTTTACCATTTTTACGTCAATAGCCTGACCTGTAAATACTTTGTAATACTGCTTTTCCATTGTGTGTTTGTTTTGAGGGTACAAATTTAGTAAATCTTTTTAGCAAAATAAAAAAAATTTACTTCGCCAAACACAGTACCGCCACGCCTGCCAGCACTCCACAGAGTATCAGGCTTTTTTGCAGGATATTCTTTTCGTGGAAAAGCACTGCTCCGGCAAGGAACGAAATCACCACGTTGCTGCGGCGGATAAGCGAAACTATGCCTATCATTGCCTCAGGATGGCTCAATCCGTAAAAATATAGAAAATCTGCCACTGTGAGCAGCACTCCAACCAACGGTATCGAAATACGGAATTTAAACTTATCGGTTTTGTCGCGATGTGGATACCAAATCACAGCGGCGAGTATGGCGGCTATCAGAAACTGATAAAACGAGAACCACGCCTGCATCTCCATCCTATCCATCTCAACGGTGCGCAAGAGATATTTATCGTAAAGTGCCGACGCCGCGCCAATCAATGTTCCGGCTATAAGCAAGAATGCAAACTTATTGTGACTGAACGATATACCCTCTTTCCTACCCGACCGTGCGTAAAGGTAAAGACACGTTAATATAATAGCCGCGCCCAACCATTGCCAAGCGTTGAGTCTTTCGCCAAGTATCAGCACCGCACCGAGCAGTGTCCACGCAGGAGCCGACGAGCGCACAGGTCCAACAATAGAGATAGGCAAATGTTTCATAGCCCAAAAGTTGCACAGCCACGAACTCTCCACTATAAACGCCTTTAAGATAAGGTACATCTGATTGTGAGCATTAGTTTTTGGAGTCTCAAACATAGTGCCGGCAAACCATCCGAAATCGCACACCGAATCAATCAATATCGGAGCGAACATCAGTAGCGACATTCCCGACGAAATCACCATCACCGCCAGCACGGCATTCTCTTTAAGCGAAGTTTTTTTGCAAACGTCGTACAGTCCGAGCACCACCGCCGACGCAATTACCAATGGAATCCACATTTTATCTGCAATTATTTTGGAGTGCAAAATAAACGCAAAAGTGTGAATACATTGCTAATGATATGTTAAGTTAATGGATAAAAAAAAATGGCGGAACATAAGTCCCGCCATTTGTGCCATTACTTATTAATGTGTGAGCCTTATTGTCTCCTATTATTTAGCAAGAGATGAGTTCTTGGGTACAGCTACGTAGCCAGAGATAGAAACAGTTTTAGTAACTTTTGAGAACGACATCTTGGCAACGCCCTTGCATCCATCTGATGTTTGGAAAGCAATAACCTGACCGCTTGAAAGTTGGTTTACTCCAACACCAAGGCTCGATTTGCCACCAAGATAATCAGAAGATACAGTCATCTGATCAAGAGTGTTGACATCAAAATAATCTTGAATATCGGCATTACCAAGGTTTTGAATCTTTGCAGACTTGTTGTTACTATAGGTAATACCGTTGGCATCGTAGCATTGAGCCAAAAGGCTTGCATTAGGCGAGCAAACAAATGTGCCATATTGTCCCTGGGTGCCTACACAAAAATCGGCATCGGAACTTGTTGCTGGAACAGCTTGACGAGTTGAAGCACAGAAAGCAGATCCTGTACTTGCCTTTGTAGAATTATAGTTCAGCGTTTCGTTAAACGAATACATCTGATAGTTATCGTTTTCGTCGCCGTTGTTCTGAATATCATTGATATTGAGAGGATCATCTTCGCAAGCAACAAACGTTGTGGCGAAAAACATCAATGCCAATGAAAGTAATAAACTAATCTTTTTCATGGTTTTGCAGTGTTTAGTTGGTTATAAAATAAATGGTTACTCTTTGGGGAACAATGCGTAGCCTTTAACATGAACAGACTTGTTGCTCTGGTCAAGTTCAACAGCTTTGGCAACAATCTTTTTGCCGTTAACATCCATAGCAATAATCTGACCCATCTTGATACGTGCCAAAAGTAATGCAGCTGTAAAGGGTGTTTGTGTTGAAGGATCGATTTCGGCTTTTACATCTAATTGAGACATTGCAGCAATAGTACCAAATTTTGTAATGTCGGTTTCATTCAAAATCTGAGCTTTGGCATCAACTGATTTGTAGTCGATATCGACAGGGATAGTAGTGTTGCTGGGATTAACTTGAGATGAATTTTCGTCTTTGTAAACCAAAGTCTCATCGTATTCAATGAGATAATAAGAATCATTAGATTCTAATGCATTTTGAGAAGCCCATTCATCAGCAGTGTTTTTGAGTTCGTCAATAACGGGATCATCATCGTCGCAAGATGCAGAAAGGAATGTTGAAGAGAGCATTACAGATGCTACAAGAAATAATGTGAGTTTTTTCATTTTTTTAAGTATTTTACAGTTAATGATTATTATATTTTTTCAAATAGTCAAACGCTCTTACGCGTTATATTGTTGCAATAATAGATGAAATTTAAGATCAATAATGAAAAAAAAAATTACATTTTTTTTAGATGGCTAACAATTACCATTCCAAATAGCCTCTATCTGAGGTATTATCAACCTTTTCCCATCGTTTACTATATTATATTTGCAGTATTCTAAGGTTTGATTGTCGGTCAATTGGGCTGATATGCGGCGGCGAACCTCTTCGGCAGAAATTCCGTTGCGCTGCATAACCCTCTGGATACGGACATCTTCAGGAGCTGAAACTAACACATTAAAATCGGTAAAACGATAAAATCCGCACTGAACCAATATCGCACTTTCCATAATAATATAAGGTGCGGCTGAATGTTTAAGCACAAAATGGTCAAACGCCTCTTTTACAAGTGGATGGACAATGGAATTGAGTGTTTGGAGTTTGTCAGGGTTGGCAAATACAATAGCGGACAATGCCTTACGGTCGAGAATGCCGTGTTGGTATATTTCAGAACCAAAAACATCGCTAATACGCTTTATAGCCACTGGATGAGTGGCAGTGATTACGTTTGCTTCGGTATCGGCAATAAACAGTTTTGCACCAAAAACCTCAAAAACTGTTGCTACAGTAGACTTACCACTGCCTATTCCTCCTGTTAGACCTATAATTTTCATGGCAACTCACTGCTAATGTTAACATTACGTTCTACAAGATACTCCACGCTCGACGGTGATATGCGTATGTCGGTAACGCCGAGTTTTTCAGGAGAGCGGATAAGTTTTATAGAAAGCAAATCTGATTTCAAAGGCGAATTAAGGTCGGCATAGTCAACCGCTATCGAAAACATATCCTTGGAAATGCGCTGATAGTTAGACCATCCCACAAAGAATTTAACGGTTGCCGACTGTGGGAAAACCCTCATAAGGATAGAATCTGGAGTGTTGATTTGGCGTATGGGTAGCACAAGAGTCTGCTCGGTATATTTTTCGGTGTTGATTTTCAAATCGGTGTAAAGTGTGCGGCAAGTAACTTCGCTCGGAATGATAAACTGCACGTGACGCTGCACAGGCTCTTGCAAGTTAAGTAGTTCTAGATACTCTGTTTTAACATAGGTAACAGAGTCGGCAATAATGGCAGATGTGCTAATTTCCACACTGTCGGGCTGCAATATAATACCATCAGCGGCGCGGTATTGCGAATCAAATGAAATATCTGCATCAAGTATCACCGGCACTTTTTTGGTTACCGACCTACCAAAATCCAAAAATATAGTATCGGGTTGAACCGACAAAAACTTAAAATCCGTAGGCAACTGAGCCTCAATCTGTTGGCGGATATCATCGTCGGAAATATACTTAAGAGTAGAATCTGCATGTGGAACATTGCGCAAGGTTAGTTTTGAAAGGTCAATACGTAAAAAATCTTGGAAATTACCCGAAGTAAGCAGCAACGACCCTTTTACCGACACCCCAACATTCAGCGATGATGTGGTGACTCCTGGAAGGAGTATCTTGTCGCCAGGAATACCAGAATATTCCACCCTGAACTCTTTTGAGGTGGTAATATAACTGCCGGTTTTGTTGAGAAACCAAAATATTGAAGCCAAAACCACCGAAACCATATAAACCAATAGGTTTCGGTTGATTTTCATTCGCCTGATTTTCAGAAAGGCGGCTTTGAGATTTCGAAATTTTCGTCGTATGCCGGTTGCCATGTTATCTGTATTTTTCTAAATAGTCGTTTGCCTTGTACACACGGTTCTTTACTGCTGTGTTCCAATCTCTTTTGGCGTCATCTTTCTTGCCAAGCATATAGTAGGCAAGACCTCGGTGCATATAAATATCGTAAAGAGTGCGGTCGAGGTCGATGGCTCGGTTAAAGTCGTCGATGGCAAACTGATATGTTTCTGATTTTAAATATATTATTCCACGAGAACGATAAAACATCGCATCTTTTTTCTTAGCAGAATTCAACACTTTAAGCGCCGTCATACAATCGCCCTGTTGTGCAAGCGATTCCGTCAATATTGACACTGCCTCGGCATTATCATTAAACATAAGCAGATAGAGACGGGCGTATTTTTCAGCGCCTTCGTAATCCTTGTTTAGCAAAAGCGATTTTGCCACGCCAAGGTAGCTTTCTATCATCATTTCATCAAGTTTTATAGCCTCGATCCATGTTTCAACAGCTTTGGAATATTTCTGCTGAGCAAACAGAATTTCTGCCAAAGTATTGATATATAGCGCATTTTTGCTACGTAGTTTTATAGCATGTTCAATGTCAGATTGTGCTGATTTGTAGTTGTGGTCGCCTTGGTATGCAAGCGCTCGCAGATACCATGCCTTGTGATACGATGGATGCGACTTAATCACTTTGTTTATCAGTTCGAATGCATTGCCTTTGCGATTAGTATTTATAAGGTGTTCGGCAGTTTCCAATTGTTTCAATGCTGGATTTATATCTTTTTGATTTTCAACATTTTGCCACCGTAAATCAGATTTAAGGGTTTCAAAGGCCAAATTAGCGGATATTTTTGCCGACGATATTCGGTCGGCGGTGGTGCAATAAGCGTTCAAAGCTACAAAAGCAGAATCAATCATTCCAGCAAGTGCGTATGCCTCAGCTGTTTTAACGCCAGAAATACCAGCCCGCATCTTATCAGCGGCAAGGTAACAACGTGCGGCGGCGGCATAGTTATTTCGTTGAAACTCAATGTCCCCTTTAAGAAGCATTCTCCGAGGAGTGATTTTTTCAGACAACGCACTATTAACCAACACAAATGCTGAATCCAAACAATCTTTTTTCAAAGCCGCACAAGCCAATTGAGCGGTATTAACAGTATCTTGCGACAATGCGGCTAAGGGCAGCAATGTCATCACAACGAACAAATATGCAGTTAGTTTCCTCATTTTTTTTCAGTTTTCTCGGTGATTATGGTTATAAATCCCTCCAATTCGCGCTCTTCCAAGCCTGTAAGACGGTATTCGTACACGGTGCAACGGTAAAAATATACCCCGTCGGGCAATTGGGTGCCGGAGCTCTGGTCAATGCCATCCCAGTTGATGTCGGGATCTTCGGTTTTATACACAACCTTGCCCCAACGGTTGGTGATGGTCATATCAATGCGGTCGACAAATTGGTATGGATACGGATGGAAAAGGTCGTTGATGCCGTCGGCATTGGGAGTAAAAACATTGGGCAAACGGTAATACTCGCAGTTGTCGATACAAGTTCGTTGGTCAAGTTTTCCAGTGTTTCCAGCGTAGTCGGTGGCGGATACCACATAGCAACCTGCCATTCCATGGGTAGGTCGGTGTTCGTATGTGAGCACCGTAGGCCCGGTATCGGCTATCAGCTGCAACTCCCCATCTAAGGTTTCGGAATAGTAAACATGATATTTTTCCACGTCCAACCCACAAACGGTATCAGGATACCATTCCAAACGGTTAACAGCATCATCGCACTTAGATGTAATATTGAGTTTTACACACGGAGGAATAGAGTCGATAGGTATTCCCGAGGCTATCTGCGACCAGTTTTCAATATGGTCGGGCAAACCCTTTTCTGAATAATAACCTATGGTCTTCATTTTGTAAAAATACTCCACATCGTTGGTAAGGTTCTGGTCAAGATATGTGCCGTCGGTAGAATATCCTATTGAGTCAAAATCTGTTTTTCCGGGATCGCGGCGGTAGATTACAAAAGTGTCGTTTTTCCAAGGCACATCAGCCTCGTGAGTAATTTTGATGGCGCGGTTTGAACATTCGAGCTTAATAAACACCGACGAAGCCATCGAAGCCGAACCGATAGCATTCCATCCTCCGGTAGACTCGTTGCGGTTGGTAAAGGCTATCTTATAGATACTTCCCTTATTGTAAGTGTCGATATTAGATTCGGTAAATGTAGTATCTTTAAAACCGTTGATTTCGTATGGATTGGTATAAATACCATCAAAAATACCGTGAGCGGGATAGAGAAGGTATGCGTATGGAGGTTTTACAATGCTTTGGTCGAGGTCGGCAGGCGAGGTCCATTGAAGAAATATTGCACCAGTTTTTTCATCGGTATACTCCACAGTAGCTTTGGTAAATGCTATAGTTCCACGCTTAAGCACTTGGCACGACGGGTCAGATACGATACTTTCGGCGCCATCGGCAAATGTGGCTGTAACTCGGTAGCAGTAGCAAAATCCCGAAGCCAACCCAACAGTGTTGTTATCGTCTAAGAAAGATGTAATGGATGGATTATCAATTACTTTGATAAGTTCATAACCCCACTCTGAGGGAACGCCCGTTTCGCAAACGCCCGGGTCTTTATCATCAGGACGCGACTTCCGATATATTTTGAAACCAGTAGCATTGTCGTTGCCACCATTGTTCCAAGTTATTTTTACGGTGCTATTGGTAGGTATTGCACTTGTGATTTGAGGAGGCGGAGCCACCACTGTAATCTTATTTTTACGGTAGGCAGTAAGAGGCACCTTAATATCATCGTCAACAGCACGGAAAAGCACTTCGTAAGGCAAACGGCGCACATGGCTACGGTGAGTCTGCCAAGAAAAAAAGCCAGTCGGCAGCTTAGTATGGTTGCCCGAAACCACAAACGTAGCCGGACTTATTTCCAAATCAAAAACTCCTCCAGAGGCAGAAAGGTCAACAAGATCCTGAGGGTCGGGGTCATGAGCCGTAACTTTAAATTCCAAAAGTGAATCTGCTATAACACAGTAATTTGCCACATTGTCGATTTCGGGCGTATGGTTGTCGGTATCAAGCACATCTACCTGAATGTCGCGTAGCACCTCACCTATCTTCACACCGTTGCGCCACTCCTCTATCACCATTGCCACATTGTACGAACCAATTCTTGAGGGACGATCCCAAATAAAATCACCAGAATATGGGTCTACAAAGATAGTATCGGTAACTGGAGGAAAGGTATATCCAACAATCTCCACTCCATTTTCGGTAAGGCAGCGGGCAATTTTGTAACTAAGGCTGTCGCCATCTGGGTCAAAAGCTCCCGGATTATGCACAAAAACCTTGTTGAGCGCAGCCTTGTCCATCGGAGGATTAAGCAACACCGGCGAACTGTTGTTGCCTACAACAGTGCTAATTGAGAGTGTAGTTTTAATCGAAAACACCACGTTTACCGAGTTTGGAATATTGTCAACGCCCTCGTTTCGGTTAGGGTCTTCCATATAAAGAGTGTAGACTCCAGGACCCGAAAAAGTATGCTCACCCTCGTAAACATTCTTGCAAATAAGAGTGTGCATCTCCTTGGTATTATTGTTGAAAGGTGAACCGTCGTCCAAAAAGGTTTTTGAGGTGCGTCGGAGCACTTCTTTGCCAGATCCGTCACCGCAGTCAAGTTCAAGCTCGTCGCGGTCGGCATCGGTTAGCGTATAACAATAAGTATAGATTATCAGCTTGTATTTATAGCCTGAGATATGCTTGTAAACAATTTCACCAGCCCTATTGTGTGTGGCAAAAGAGGGCACAGACCACAAAAACAAAGCTATTAAAGCTGAAATCTTTGATATTTTGCTTAACATATATTATTATTGTTCGTTTTCTAAAAAAAAATCTCATTATTAAGTGTACAAATTTAGATAGTTTTTTTATTTTTATAGCCTGAAATTACTATTTTTTTGAGAAAGGACATTAACAAACTACAATATGGGAAAAATTATCAACCAGGCCTTATACGAAGAGCTAAAAGATGATGATCTAAGTTTCATATACTTAGGCAGATTCGACAACTCTGTACTTGGTATGGCCACCGAACTATGGAAAGGATACATGGGCAAAAGCTCCGACACCGAGGGTCAAAAAAACAAAGTGTCGTTTCTAATGATAGAAAGCTTTCAAAACATACTTCGGTACGGACTTTCGGGCAGAACCGAAGACGAAACGTCGGGCGAAATATTTGTTGTAAGGCGCAGAGAAAACACCTACTACATCACTTCGGGCAACTATATCGACAACTCTAAAATAGAAAACATCCAAGGGAAGCTCGAACGTGTAAACTCCATGACTGCCGACGAGCTCAAACAGATTTTTGTAGAAACCCTCACTAACAAGCAGTTGTCGAAAGAGGGCGGAGCAGGATTGGGATTTGTAGAGATGATTCGCAAAACCAAGGAGAAACTCGAATTCAAATTTGTGCCGGTTGACAAAAACCGTTCGTTCTTCTATTTCCAGCTAAAACTCAAATGCGGTGACACAAACGCCCAACAGCCAATCAGCATCGACAGCGCCGAACATCTAAAAAACATTATGGAACAGAACCACAAGTTTTTAGCTGTAAAGGGCGACATTGACCGCACCACCGTAAACCAAATACTGTTGATGGCAGAAAACAATATTGCTGTGCTCGATCCCGAACTCACAACCCAGAGGAAAGTCTACCACATTATGGTAGAAATGATTCAAAACATATCAAAGCACGCCGTTCCTTCTGAAAACGGTTGTCACGAAGGTTTGTTTTCGTTCGGGAAATGTGGTCAGGAATATTCTGTAACGGCATCAAACTATGTAGATTCCAACAGTACCGAGCGTCTTAAAGCATATATCAATGTTCTAAACTCAAAAAATCGCGAACAACTCGACGAATATTACAAACAGGTACTCCGCAACGGTCACGACAACTTAGAAATAGCTTCGGGACTTGGGCTCATCGACATTGCACGCGAAAGCAAAGACGGCATTTTGGTTCAAACCGACACATACGACAACAAGTCACTGCTCACCATCGAGTGCCAGGTTTAGTTGTGATAATATATATATAAAGGTGTCATTTCTTTTAACGAAGAAAAAAACTAAAAAATCCGAACCTTTGCCTCGCAAAATACGGTATAAGAAAAATCAACGCCTAAATGCATTTTTTTTTATTAAAAGATATAATCAATTTATTTTTTATATATATTTGCAGTCAAAAATAAATACATGCAGATGCAGAAACTTTATATAGAAGCCACTAGTACAACGCCGAGAGTAGTATTCGACCCCGACGACGGTAAACTTATGATTACAGGACGCTCTATGCCGGAAGATAGCGACACTTTCTACTCGCCAATTTTCAACTGGCTTGAAGAATACGCTGCTAATCCTAAGAGTTACACAGAGCTTGTGTTTAATTTTGAGTATTATAATTCAGCCACACTGCGCTGCGTGCTAGAACTGATGTCGATACTTAAAAACATCAAAGAACCTAACACTCTGAAAATCATCTGGTACTACGAAGACGGTGACGAATCTTCGCAAGAAAACGGCGAAGATCTCCGCTATACTATCAATTTCCCCATCGAACTTAGGGTTATAGAGTAACTATCAATTTTTTTTATACGCTGTTCGTTTGCGCATAAAAAAACCGGAAGCCGTTTTTCCAACAACTTCCGGCGCATATTATTAAAACTTAACTTCTTTTTCTACCATACCCACCCCAAGTTGGGATGTACGTTTCGACGGTGCTGCTCCGCCGATTGTAAATTTGTATGTTCCTTTGCGAAGTTTCAAGCTGCCGTCTTCCTCCACAGTTTTAAGACGCTCAACAGGAATGGTGAAAGAAACATCAACACTCGAATTTGGCTTTACCTCTACACGCTTAAATGCTGCAAGTTGCTGAATAGGAGCAGTTTGTCCAGCGCCAGGAGCTGACACGTATACTTGCACTGTTTCTACTGTGGTAACATTCGAACTATTTGAAACTTTCACCTTTATTGCTGTGCTATTATCTTTGTTTTTCACTGCCGAAGGCTCCGAATAAGAAATATTGCCATAACTCAATCCATAGCCAAAGGGGTAGAAAATATTATCGCTCATATATTTATAAGTGCGATTTTTCATAGAGTAATCCTCAAAGTCGGGTAATTTAGCGCCATCGGCAGGGAATGTGATGGGCAGACGACCTGAAAAATTAGCGTCACCAAAAATCAAATCGCCAAGTGCATAGCCACCTTCCTGACCCGAATACCAAGCCATAATTACTGCATCTGCCATTTCAGAAATCTCTCTTACGTCGATGGGACTTCCACCAGTAAGCACTACTATAATACCGCTTTCGCTATTGTTGGCACCGCCACGCATTTTGGCAAAGGCTTGTTTACGTTGGTAAATTTCGCGTAGATAATCCATCTGGCTTTTGGGCAATGCAAGCGAAGTGCGGTCGCCTTTGGTGTCAGAGTCGATAGATTCACCCTCCTCGCCTTCGAGGTTGCCGTTGTTGCCCATTACAATTATAGTGTATTGTGTGCGTGCTGCTTCACCAACTGCATAGTTAAGTTCGTTTTTGGTGGGAGTGTTTTCCAAAACGCCGGGACGGTAGTTTACTGCCGTTCCGCTACTTACTTTCGATACAATTCCCTGCAAATAAGTACAATAACGGTCGGAAATTCCAAAATAGTTACCCATCAACCAAAAAGCATCTGCTGCTCCTGCTCCTGTTACAAAGAGAGTGTGAATATCTTTTTTCAAAGGCAAAATTCCGTTGTTTTTTAAGAGAACCATGCTCTCCAAAGCCGCCTTTTTAGAGAGGGCGGTGTGCTTAGGTGAGCAAATATCGCTTTCAGAATAATTGTTGTAAGGGCAGTTGTCGTCTTTTTGAAGAATTCCGAGTTTTAAACGGGTCATCATCAAGGGAATGAGGGCTTTGTCGAGTTCTGCCTCGGTAATAAGGTTTTTCTCAACAGCCTCTTTAAGAGCATAGAGAGAATGTCCGCACTCAATATTCAAACCGTTTTTAATAGCAAGAGCAGAAGCCTCGGCAGCGGTTTTAACAATGCCGTGTCCTTTGTAAATATCGTCAACGGCATCACAGTCTGAAACAATATGCCCCTTGAATCCCCATTGATTGCGCAAAACATCGGTAAGCAAGTATTTGCTACCGGAGCAACTTTCGCCGTAAACACGGTTGTAAGCGCCCATAATTATCTCTACGTTAGCATCTTGCACAAGCATACGGAATGCGGGGAGGTAGGTTTCCCAAAGGTCGCGTTTTGAAGGGTCGATATTAGCAGTGTGGCGAGTAGATTCGGGTCCCGAATGCACGGCAAAGTGCTTACCACAGGCTGCAACTTTCAGATACACAGGGTCGTTGCCTTGCATACCTTTAACAAATGCTGTACCGAGCGAACCTGTTAAAAATGGGTCTTCGCCATAGGTTTCCATTCCCCTACCCCAACGAGGGTCGCGGAAAATATTGATATTAGGCGACCAAAATGTCAATCCTGTATAACGGGCGTAATTCTTATTTTTGCGAGCCACAATATATTTTGCGCGACTTTCGGTAGAAATTACGTCGCCAATTTGATTGATAAGTTCGGTGTCGAAAGTAGCACCAAGACCTATCGGTTCAGGAAAAACGGTAGCCCTACCGTTGCGTCCCACGCCGTGCAAACCCTCGTTCCAATAGTCGTAGGGTTCGATGCCAAGACGCTCGATACCCGGCGTAGTATTCATCATTTGCGAAATTTTCTCCTCCAAAGTCATTTTGGAAATAATTTCAACAGCCTGTTTTTCAAGAGCTTGAATAGTCGTTTGGGCTGCAATAGGCATAACGGTAGTCAACGACACCGCCAAAAGTGATAGAAATTTTTTCATACAATTATTAATTAGTGATTTTTACGGTGTAAAGATAACCATTTTTTATAGTAAAAAAAGAGATTTATTCTGATTATTTCACATTTTTACCCTAAATTTGCACCCGAAAAAAACAGTTGCAAATGTCGTTTCAAGTAAAAATACTCGGATGCGGATCGGCACTGCCGTCGAAGCACAGATACGCCACAGCGCAAGTGGTGATTCACAATACGCACCCTTATCTTGTGGACTGCGCCGAATCTACTCAGATTCAGATGAACCGCTTCGGCATACGCACGGCGGCTATAAAGCACATTTTTATATCACACCTTCACGGCGACCATTTTTATGGTTTGTTCGGATTGCTGTCGTCGTACGGTCTTTTAGGACGCGCCAACGACCTATACATTCACGCACATCCCGACCTTCAAAAAATGCTCGAAGGCGAATATTCGCCCATAAAACTCAACGAACTTGGTTTCAAAACTATCTTTGTACCATTAACTTACGATAGTGTGCAACTTATCTACGACGACAAGGCTATCGAGGTGTACAGCGTTCCCGTAAAGCACCGAGTACCCACTTGCGGCTTTATTTTCAAAGAAAAACCTGCTTTAAAAAATATCCGTCCCGAGATGATAACCAAATATGACCTTTCAATTGCCGAGATAGTGGCAATAAAAGAAGGCTCCGACCTTCATCTCGAAAACGGAGAAACCATTCCAAACTCGGAACTCACCATTGAGCCTCCCGCACCCAAGTCGTATGCATTTATCACTGATACTCTTGCTCTTAAATCTGTGGAGGAGGCTGTCAAGGGTTGCAATGTGCTTTATCACGAGGCCACTTACGACAAAACTTTGGCTGAGCGTGCAAAACTCACCTTTCACACCACCACAGCACAGGCTGCGCAGATAGCCAAAAACGCCGGAGTGGAAAGGCTAATAATAGGTCATTACTCGCACCGATACGGCAACGACCAAATTAAATCGCTCTTGGAAGTGGAAACACAAGAGGTTTTCAAAAATTCCACCGCCGCCGAAGATGGTATGGAATTTACTGTATGACAATTAATTAAACAAACACCAATATGCAGCAAAAAATAATAATTCTTGATTTCGGTTCGCAAACCACGCAACTTATAGGTCGCCGTGTGCGCGAATTGGACACCTTTTGCGAAATTGTGCCTTACAACAAGTTTCCAAAAGACGACCCGTCAATCATCGGCGTAATTCTCTCCGGATCGCCGTACAGTGTTTACGACCCCGAAGCCTTCAAAGTTGATTTAGAGCAGTTTAGAGGAAAACTCCCCATCTTGGGCATTTGCTACGGAGCGCAATATATTTCGCACACATTGGGAGGAAAAGTAGAACCCGCCGGCACTCGTGAATACGGTCGCGCCAACCTCAACTTCATTGAGGATGGCAACCCGCTCTTCAAGGGATTTGACAAAGATTCGCAAGTATGGATGAGCCACGGCGACACTATCACTGCTATTCCTCAGGGTTTCAGATGCATAGCATCTACCGAAAAGGTAAAATTTGCCGCATATCAGGCTAACGACGAGAAAATTTGGGGCGTGCAGTTCCACCCCGAGGTGTTCCACTCTTTGCAAGGAACATTATTGTTAAAGAACTTTGTAGTAGATATTTGCGGAGGCAAGCAAGACTGGTCGCCCGCATCGTTTATCGAAACCACAGTTCAGGAACTCAAACAGCAGGTGGGCAACGACAAAGTAGTGCTCGGACTTTCGGGCGGCGTTGACTCGTCGGTGGCAGCCGTATTGCTCAACAAGGCTATCGGCAAAAACCTCACTTGTATATTTGTAAACAACGGTCTATTGCGCAAAAACGAGTTTCAAGATGTGCTCCGCGACTATGAATGCCTCGGACTCAATGTTATAGGCGTTGACGCATCCAAGAAATTCTACGACGAGCTTGCCGGCGTAGAAGAACCCGAAAAGAAACGCAAAATCATAGGCAAAGGCTTTGTTGACGTGTTTAACGCTGAGGCTCAGAAAATTAAAGACGCTAAATGGCTTGGTCAGGGCACAATCTATCCCGACCGTATCGAAAGTCTCAATATCACAGGCCGCACCATCAAGAGCCACCACAACGTAGGCGGATTGCCAAAAGATATGAAACTTCAACTCTGCGAACCTTTGAAATGGCTTTTCAAAGACGAAGTTCGTAGAGTAGGCCGTCAACTCGGTATGCCTGAGCACCTTATCAAACGTCACCCCTTCCCTGGTCCCGGTCTTGGCGTAAGAATCCTCGGCGACATCACACCCGAAAAGGTACGCATTCTACAAGATGCCGACGACATATTTATCCGTGGTCTGCGCGAATGGAAAACCGAAAACGGCGAAACACTCTACGACCAAGTATGGCAGGCTGGCGTTATCCTTCTGCCTATCAAGTCGGTAGGCGTTATGGGCGATGAACGCACCTACGAACAAGCCGTTGCACTTCGCGCCGTTACAAGTGCCGATGCCATGACAGCCGACTGGGCTCACCTACCCTACGAATTTTTGGCAAAGGTTTCCAACGACATTATACGCAATGTAAAAGGTGTTAACCGTGTGGCTTACGACATCAGCTCAAAACCACCCGCCACAATTGAATGGGAATAATTTAATGCATAATTCATAATGCATAATAAATAAAAAAACCGACTGACGAAGTTACCCGTTAGTCGGTTTTTTTATTGAATCTCTTTAATTTTCGAACTCAATCACATTGCCTTCGTTGTCGAGGAAGTCGAATTTTATTAGTCCGTATTCAGAGTCGGATTGAATTTTTATCCGGACCTTGTATTTCAACTGCCATTTAAAGCGAATAGAGAAAAGACCCTTGGTTAGGTAGGCTTCGATAATTGGGTTAACTTTGAGCGTAACCTTTTTGTGAGAGCCTTCTGAAACAATAGTTTTCAAATCTTCCTCTATTTCGTCGGCGAGGAGCAAGGTAGAACCTATCTCTCCTGTGCCGCCGCACGTTGGGCAAACCTCCTGAGTGTTCATGTTCATCTCGGGACGTACCCTTTGGCGTGTAATCTGCATGAGGCCGAACTTGCTCAGAGGCAGAATATTGTGCTTGGTTCTGTCGGAGGCCATAGCCTCTTTCATTTTGTCGTGGAGTGCTTTTTTGTTTTGGTTGAGATGCATATCAATGAAATCAACCACAATAATTCCTCCAATATCGCGCAACCGTAGTTGGCGAGCAATCTCGTCGGCTGCGGCAAGGTTAACTTCGAGGGCGTTGGTTTCTTGATCGGCGTTGTTGGCGCGGTTGCCACTATTAACGTCTATTACAAACAGAGCCTCAGTGTGCTCCATAATCAGGTACGCCCCGTTTTTAAAAGTTACTGTCTTGCCAAACAGCAATTTAATCTGCTTTTCGATATTAAAATAACGGTCGAATAGCGAGATTTTGTCGGTGTCGAGTTTTACAATTTTTTCTTTGTCGGGAGCAATGCTGCTGACAAAGTTTTTTGCTTCGTGATAAATTGCCGGGTCGTTGGTAATTACACTGTTAAACGAATTACTCAGCGTATCGCGGAGAATAGCACTTGTGGCATCCATTTCTCCGGCAATCAACTTGGGCGGCATCACACCTGCTCCGAGCACCGATATAGCGTTTTCCCATTTTTCAACGAGCGACTTAATTTCTGCATCGAGAACCGCCACACGACGGTTTTTAGCTTCGGTGCGTACAATTATTCCAAAATTTTTAGGCTTAATGGCAAGAATCAATTGCCTTAATCTTTCGCGTTCTTCTTTTCCCTTAATCTTTTGAGAAATAGAGACTTTGTCGGAGAACGGTAACAAAACGAGGTTTCGTCCTGCCATTGAAATTTCAGAAGTAAGCCTCGGACCTTTGGTAGAAATTGGTTCTTTGCTTATCTGTACCAGCACACGCTGACCCGATGCAATTTGTTCGGTAATTTTGCCCTTTTTGTTAATCTCGGGCATAAGATTGATGTATTGAAGAGGTTTGCAGTTTTTGGGATTATCCATTGCAGTTTGCACATATTTATGCAGAGTAGAGAACTGTGGACCAAGATCCTGATAGTGCAGGAATGCATCTTTTTCGTATCCTACTTCTACAAAGGCGGCATTAAGACCTGGCATAATTTTTTTCACCTTGCCGAGGTAAATATCGCCAACCGAAAACCGCTGATTCCTCTTTTCTTTGTGTATTTCCACTAATTGCCTGTCTTCCAACAAGGCAATTACAATTTCCGACTCAGTAGCATTGATGACTAAATCGTTGTTCACTGTAAGAATGTTGTCCTACGTTACTATGGCGTAGGGGGTTAGTAATTAAAAAAATCAAAAAGAGGCATTAAGCCGCTTTTTGATTTTTTAGTTTGCTCATGACACTATTTTTTCTTGTGTCTGTCTTTGCGCAAACGTTTTTTGCGTTTGTGCGTAGCCATTTTATGACGTTTTCTTTTCTTTCCGCTTGGCATAGCTGTTGTGTTTTAAAATGTTAAAAAAAATAATTGGTGCACACAATTACTTGCCGCCTTTAACTTCGCTTACAAAAAGTTTCGAGGGTTTGAATGCGGGAATGTTGTGCTCAGGGATAACGATAGTGGTGTTTTTAGAGATGTTACGAGCGGTTTTCTGAGCTCTTGTTTTGATAACAAAGCTACCGAATCCACGGAGGTATACGTTTTTGTTCTCCACTAACGAAGCTTTGATAGTGTCCATGAAAGCTTCTACGGCTTTCTGTACTGTTACTTTTTCAATTCCTGTGTTTTTGGAAATGTCGTTTACGATGTCTGCTTTTGTCATTGCTAAAAATATTTAATTTTCAATAAATTACATTAGTTTTTTTGTGCTGCAAATATAAAGACGTTTATCGGTATAATCAAATTTTAAAGCGTTTTTTTTATTGTTTTTTTGCTTTTTTTTTTGGCTTAATGTTTGGTTGTCAGAGAAATATTATCACAATTTCACCGTAACTAATTATAACACAGCCAAATAAAACGCCTCAAAAAGAATACCATTAACGCATATCATTGATTTCTACACCCGGATATTTTGACTTGTCAAAGGTGAAAAGATTGTCTGGCATAGGTGTATTGGGTTTGTATTCGGTGATTTCAATAATCTGCTCGGTGCCGTTTTTAAACATAATATCCAAGCTGGCTATCTGGGTGTTAGCCTTGTCGATAACAAGTCTGATAGTGTGATACTCCACAGTTGCAGGTTTCTCGGGATAGAGGTCGATTACGTAGCAAGCTTTTTTGGTGGATGTAACTTTGCCGTCAACTTTGGTCTTTACCGATGCGGTGGTTTCCTCTTTTAAACGGTATTTGAAACCGCTCTTGTAGAGTTCGAATATTTTGGTGGGATTGCTAACGATAGATTCGGCATTTTCTTCCACCTCATTAATAGTAATCTCGTTGATATCTTTTGAGTATTGCCAGAGGGCTGTTCCGTCGGTAAAGATTTCGGTACCTGACATCACGAGTTTGTATTTATCGCCTTTGATAAACATAAAACCGCTCTTGGTGTCTTTGGTTTTTTCTACCTTGTTTTCCATCGCCCAATCAAACGATGCACGAAGAGTTTGATATCCTTTAGTAGTTGCTAACACCTTGTCGAGGACTTTCTTGGCTGCGGGGTCGTGAGTTTCGTCCTGAGCGTAAAGTGCGGTAGATGTTGCTGTTATAAGCATAAATGCTGCTAAAAGTCGTGTAATTTTCATCTTTGTTAGTGTATTAGTGTTTAAAAAATGTTTTCTGTTTTTTGTGGAATAAACGCAGATACAGTGTTTTTGTTATTGTAAGGGCGCAAATTTAATAATTTTTAAGCAAGATATCTATTGGTTTTCCTCGTAAAGTCGGTTGAGGAATTGCATCAAGTCGTATTCACTTGTGTAATTGACACTTCGGGCTTTGCTGCCTTCGTTTGGACCAACAATGCCAGCTGCCTCCAACTGATCCATAATACGTCCTGCACGATTGTAGCCGATTTCCATCTTGCGCTGCAAAAGCGAGGTGCTGCCCTGTTGGCTTATCACAATGAGCCTTGCTGCCTCTTCGAAAAGTGGGTCGCGTTTTGAAAGGTCTACCGCCTCGCCGCCTTCTGAGGGTTCGATGTCGGGTTCGGGGAGTTCAAATGTCATAGGATAGCCCTGCTGGTTACCGATAAACTTGGTGATGCGTTCAAGCTCGGGAGTATCGATAAAGGCACATTGCAGACGTGTAAGGTCGCTACCGTTTGAAATAAGCATGTCGCCCCGTCCTATAAGGTGCTGAGCGCCTGAGCAGTCGAGGATTGTGCGCGAGTCCATCATCGACGATACTTTAAACGCTATTCGGGTTGGGAAGTTGGCCTTGATAAGACCTGTGATGATGTTGGTGGTGGGTCGCTGTGTGGCCACTATCATATGTATGCCGATGGCGCGGGCAAGCTGGGCTATACGGGCTATGGGTTTTTCTATCTCCTTGCCTGCGGTCATGATAAGGTCGGCAAACTCGTCGATAATCAACACTATATAAGGCAGATACTTGTGACCTTTTTCAGGATTGAGACGACGTGCTATAAACTTTTCGTTGTATTCTTTGATATTGCGCACGCCAGCCTCCTTGAGAAGGTCGTAACGGTTTGTCATCTCCACGGTGAGCGAGTTGAGGGTTTCCTTCACTTTGTCCACGTCGGTAATGATTGCCTCATCGCTGTCGGGCAGTTTGGCAAGATAATGTTTTTCTATATTATTATAAAGTGTGAGCTCTACCTTTTTGGGGTCAACCAACACAAACTTAACTTGTGCCGGATGCTTACGGTAAAGGATTGAGGCCACAATGGTGTTTAAGCCGACAGATTTACCTTGACCAGTAGCACCTGCTACCAAAAGGTGGGGACATTTGGTAAGGTCCATCACGTATGATTGGTTGCTAATATCCTTTCCGAGGGCGATGGGTAGCTCAAATTTGCTCTCCTGAAACTTGGCGGAAACAATGAGCGAACGCATCGACACAATTTCGGGATTTTTGTTGGGCACTTCGATACCAACAGTGCCACGTCCGGGCATAGGCGCAATAATACGTATACCTAACGCTTTAAGGCTCAACATTATATCAGCTTCAAGATTCTGAATTTTTGAAATACGCACACCTGCTGCGGGAACAATCTCATAAAGTGTTACGGTAGGTCCGATAGTGGCTTTTATCTTGTCTATCTTTATTTTGAAGTTTTTGAGTGCCTCCACAATCTTAATTTTGTTCTCCATAAGTTCTGAATTCTCCACTGGCTTAGCGTCCGACTTGTAGTCTTCGAGCAGGTCGATGGAGGGCAGCTTGTAATTGGGAAGGTCTAATGTGGGATTGTAAGGTGGCAACTGATTAACGTCATCGGCTGTAATGTCGTGATTGGTTTCCACTTCGAGCATAGTGCCATCAGTTGAATCTGGTGCGTCGGGATTTTGCTGCGAAACAGAATCATTATTGGTGGTACCTATTCCGCTGATAGATTCTTCGGTATTCTGTGTGGTGTCGTCAACCTCAAATCCAATATTGTCGGCTTGCACTTTGTTGCCGTTATCGTCGAGATAGTAACGCTCGTTTTCTGTAGTAGCGGCTTGGGTGGAAGGTTCGTTTTTTTCGTTAAACTCAATTTTCTGATCCTCACCTTTGTAGTCTTTGTTTTTGAAGAGCTTTTCTTTTATAAAGCTGAATGGAGATGTACCACTGTCCGATTTTGCCTGATTTACAGGAGCGTTTAGCTGGTTTTCTTGCTCGTCTTCGTCGATATAGTCAAAATCTGGGTCGCGCTGTTGAGTTGAAACAGAGCCAGCATTTTTGGCACGGGCAAGGTTGATGATATCTTGCTGAGATGTGCTTGTATATTGACGTGCGGTTTGCACAGCATGTTTAATGTCGCGACGTTTGGAAAAATCATCAAAAAATATCTTTATCCACTCCATAGCGCTATCCTTTGCAAAAACGAAAAGCACTGTGGCGGTAATCAACAACAACAGGATTGTGCCAACCTTACCCAGCACCGACTCGAACCAATACGCCAATTCGTATCCTACCATTCCGCCATAATAGAATGCGCTATCGCCGAAAAAGAATCCCAAAGTAACTGAAAGCCAAAACATTATAAGCAACGACCATTTGGCTGTGGTTCGCAATGGAACTGGCTCAATGCCAACAATTTTTAATCCGCAGAGCAATGTTAGCGGAACAAACACAAAAGAAGGAATACCAAAAAGATGGTGTATAAATATATGCGCTATCAAAGCGCCTAGTTTGTGAGACCAGTTAGCCACTTCAATTTCTGAATCAAACAGAAATTTGAGCCATCCTATTTCAAACTTACTCTGGTCTTCGCGCCACGTGCCGAGATACGACAGGAAGCCAATAAGTTCCACAACCGACAGCAATACAAACAACAGAAACCATATAAGCTTGGCTCGGTCGCTCGTAAGCGTAGTTTTTAAAATATCTATTGGGGACTGATAGTCCGAATTTCTTCTTCTTGACATTGTACGTTTGAGTAATTTTTGCAAAAGTAAAAATTAAATGACAAATAGTAAGCATTTAAGCCAAAAAATCTTACATTTTTTTTGATTTTAAAGTTTCGACTGCAATTCGAACATAATATCGCGGAATTTTGCGGCATTAACAAAGTCGAGTTTCTTGGCGGCACGCTCCATTTCGGCTTTGGCCTTGGCGATTTCGCGTTCGATATCCTTTTTCGACATAAAGGATGAAGAGGATTCGGCGGCAACAGCTGTAATTTCGGTTTGAGCAAGACGGTTTTCGGGTGCATCTTTCTTTGGAAACAGCAACGTGTCGCCTTTGCGTATCTGCTTGGGTGTGATATTATGGTCTTTGTTGTACTGTATTTGAATAGTGCGGTGACGATTGGTTTCGTCGATAGTGGCACGCATCGAATCGGTGATTATGTCGGCATACATTATCACTTTGCCGTTGACGTTTCGAGCGGCGCGACCCGCTGTCTGAGTGAGCGAACGGGCAGAACGCAAAAATCCCTCCTTGTCGGCATCGAGTATAGCCACAAGCGAAACTTCGGGAAGGTCGAGACCCTCGCGCAGAAGGTTGACTCCCACAAGCACATCAAACATACCTTTGCGCAGTCCGTCCATTATTTCTATGCGTTCCAATGTGTCTACCTCGCTGTGGATATAGGCCGAGCGGACGCCCATTTTGGTGAGGTATTTGGTGAGTTCCTCGGCGGTGCGCTTGGTGAGGGTGGTTACGAGTACACGCTCGTCGCGTTTCACTACCTGCTGTATCTCGTTGATAAGGTCGTCGATTTGGTTTTCCGACTTCCGCACGTCGATGGGCGGGTCGAGCAAACCTGTGGGGCGTATCATCTGCTCCACTATCACGCCCTCGCATTTTTCGAGTTCGTATTCGGCGGGAGTGGCACTGAGGTATATGGTTTGGTGTGTAAGTTGTTCAAATTCAGAGAATTTTAGCGGACGGTTGTCTAATGCAGCAGGCAAACGAAATCCGTATTCCACAAGGTTGACCTTGCGCGAACGGTCGCCGCCAAACATTGCATGTATTTGACCAAGAGTAACATGGCTTTCGTCGATAACAGTGATAAAATCATCGGGGAAATAGTCGAGAAGGCAAAACGGACGACTTCCAGGCTTGCGACCGTCGAAATATCGCGAATAGTTTTCGATGCCGGAGCAATGTCCGAGTTCTTGCATCATTTCGAGGTCGTTGTTTACACGGTCTTCCAAACGTTTAGCTTCCAACGATTTTCCGGCATCCTGAAGTTGCTGTATCTGCAAACCGAGGTCGATACGGATGTTTTTCATAGCCTCAAACATACGCTCCTTGGAGGTCATGAATATGTTGGCAGGATAGATGATGGCCATGTCCAACTTTTCGATTGTATGACCCGACACTGGGTCGAAGGTGTAAATTTCATCGATTTCGTCGTCCCAAAACACGATGCGGAAAGCAAAATCGTCGTATGCAACAAAAATGTCAACGGTGTCGCCATTAACGCGGAATGTTCCGTGCTTAAACTCAACCTGATTGCGCGAATAGAGACTCGATGAAAGATTTCTCAAAAGGTCGTTGCGCTCAATATGGTCGCCCTTTTTGATTTTCAATATGTTGGCATGGAAATCTTCGGGATTGCCGATACCGTAAAGGCACGATACCGAGCTTACTATGATGATGTCGCGACGGCCCGAAAGCAAAGCTGTAGTGGCGCTGAGACGGAGTTTTTCAATATCGTCGTTGATCGAAAGGTCTTTTTCTATATAGGTGTTGGTGGTGGGAATAAACGCTTCGGGCTGGTAATAATCGTAGTACGACACGAAATATTCCACGGCATTTTCGGGGAAAAACGACTTAAACTCGCCGTATAATTGCGCCGCGAGGGTTTTGTTGTGGCTTAAAACCAGCACGGGGCGGTTGAGGTTGGCAATAACGTTGGCAATGGTAAACGTCTTGCCCGAACCAGTTACACCTTTTAATATTTGGTAACGGTCGCTACGCTCCACGCCTTCGGTAAGTTGCCTGATGGCATCGGGCTGGTCGCCTGTGGGCTTGAACTGCGAAACAAGTTTAAAATTCATCTTCTCTTATCATTTTGAATCGCAAATATAAGCATTATGTTTGATACCATAAAAATACTAACACATAAAAATATCCCCCACACCACAAAAAATCTTTTCCCCCACCCCTTACCCCTTTATCCCTCAATCACTTAGCATTTCCCGAATTTCACTCAAAAAGTAATTTATGGTGATTTTATGGTGATTGGGGAAGGGATGGAGGAGTGGAAATGGTGGACGGGTGGAGGTTGGCGGTGATTGTGTGGGGATTGGATATTTAAATAGTTAGTATTTAGCGTATTATATGTTAATTTTTAGCCCGTGGGTATGTGCGCCTGCGGGCTTTTTTTATGCCGTTGCAAGGGTGTTGCAACGTGGCGG